>ERZ827524.13-NODE-13-length-248674-cov-31.666598_pt1 | contig 248674 bp, 227 predicted proteins | sample MGYA00519702_ERZ827524 | MGnify/ENA primary metagenome ERZ827524 (study PRJEB31778, sample SAMEA3449341) | human gut metagenome | biome: human gut; feature: human-associated habitat; material: faeces | place: United Kingdom | collected 2010/2012 ...
AAAGCCACTGCACGATGCAGTGGCACAAATGGCTGACGACCTGTACGGGGGCTACGCCCCTGCGACCCCATTTTCGATAAACAAGAGGTTTATCGACAGACTGATATGTCGGTTTTAACCGACATCTTTTTCTTCTTCCTTTTCTTCCATTGTGATAATTATAAATGCCATAGTCATAAACACGGCGCAAATCATCACAGCCCACTGATTTATTGCTGTCACGCACAGATCGCCTGCGACAGCGCCGACGGCGAACATTGCGTTTATACTGAAAAGAAGCAAGCCTTTTCTCAGATCGTCCCTGTTTTTATGCGCGACGTATTCGCATATGGATGAAGCCGCTGTTCTCATATTGCCTATACACATTGTGGTGGCGCAAGCGTAACTCTGCGGATATGCGCCTCTTATGCTTATCTTTCTGAATGCCTCTACCTGTGCGCCGCAGGCAAGAGAAATAATGCAGTTGCAAAGGATATTAAGCTCATACGGTATAAATGCCGCCGCAAAGAGTGTCACCGCCTCGAACAGAATAACTATCTGCCGTCTGTGGAGCGCTCTGCCCTTGAAGATATGATGCACTGTCTGTGCAAGCACAACACCTGCTATAAAAGCCATTACGGGAGCAAAATATCTGAGGGCGACAACAAAATTGCCTTTTGCCAGATTTACCGCCATAAGAAGAATATTTCCCGTCTGGGCATTGGCGAATACCTCTCCCCTGCACATATAGGAGTATGCGTCCATAAATCCTCCGGACATTGCAAGAATGTATACAAGCACCATTGAATTTTCGCAGACGCTGATTTTCTTTTTCATAACATCACCGATAGTAATTGTAGCACATCGCCGCATATCTTTCTATTGTTAAAAGCAACAAAAATTATCGTAGGCGTTACGGGTGAAATGTAAAAAAGTAAACGGGCTGTCCGAAGCAGCCCGTTAAATTATCGTCAATTGATTTTGTTGCCGCAATTCTGACAGAATGAAGCACCCGGAGTTACCGGACTGCCACAGTTGCCACAGAATGACGACGAAGCCTGCTGTACGGGAGCCGCTTGTGCCACGTCCGCCTGCACGGGAGCTTCTGTATTTGCAGTTTCCTGCTGAGCAGGATGTGAAACAGGCTGATACTGTGCATTGTCCTGCGGTATATTCTGCGGAACTTCCTGCCGGGCAGGCTGATACTGTGCATTGTCCTGTGGTATATTCTGCGGAGCTTCCTGCCGGGCAGGCTGATACTGTGCGTTGTCCTGCGGTATATTCTGTCCGTACTGCTGAGGATAGCCCTGCTGAGCATTCTGTCCGTACTGCTGAGGGTAGCCCTGCTGAGCATTCTGTCCGTACTGCTGAGGGTAGCCCTGCTGAGCATTCGGCTGACCGTAAGGCTGATAAGGGTTGTACTGAGGTGCTCCCGCAGGTGCGGCCGCACCTCTTATAAGACCGTTTGCGGCATTGTATTTTCCTCTTGCTATACAGCTTACGATAAATGCCGCCAGTCCGAGCAAGCCTGCCGTAACAAAATACAAGGCATAAAACAATATAGGCGTGCCGATATTTGCATCAGCTCCGAAAACTGCCTCTAGCGACATACCGAATCTTGTAGGAACTATCAAAAATCCGAACACTGCTTTCAAAAATTCGTCAGCCGAATCAAAGAAACCGTCCGACGCCATATTAAACAACAATGTAATGATAAGGAATGCAAAAATGAGTAATATGCCGACGATAAAATCAATGACGGAAATCACCTGAGCGGCCGTTTTTGCTCCTCCTGCCTTTCCTTTTATGTAAAACGGTGCAAGAATAAAGCAAGCTATTGACGATAAAGCCACCACAATGGCAACTATGAATAAAATTGTCGGAAATGTCATATATTCCGAAAACATTTCTTCAATGTAGCCTGTCAGCTCTTGTATGTCCTGTAATCCGAACCCCATAATTTTCCTCCTTGATAACAGATAACTGTATTTTCCGTAAATTGTTTATCACATTAAATGCGATTTACGATACCATTTTAACACAGTTGATAACTCAAGTCAACACAAAATATATTGCCTTTTGGAGCTTAATGTGATATACTGTTTTTATATAAGCCGTCACACAGGCTGTCGGCTTACAGATAAATGTACTTAATGAAAAATAAACAGAATATGATTATTAGTATTACAGAGCAGCAGGGCTGCTCATCCGGTTAAAGAAAGGCGGAACAAGATCATGTGTGGAATAGTAGGATATGTAGGTGCAAAAGAATGCACCGCAATACTTGTAAACTCACTTACGAAGCTGGAATACAGAGGTTATGACTCGGCAGGTATAGCCGTGTTTGAGGGCGACAGGATAAAAACCGTCAAGGCAAAGGGCAAGCTCAAGGACGGACTTATCGAAAAGCTGTCACACGAGCCTCATTTCACAGCTACGGCAGGTATAGGACATACACGCTGGGCAACTCACGGCGAGCCGAGCGACATTAACTCTCACCCGATAGGAAACGGCAGAGTGTCAATCGTTCATAACGGTATAATCGAAAACTACCGCAAGCTGAAGGAATTTCTCATATCGAAGGGATACGGCTTTGAGAGCCAGACCGATACCGAGGCTGTGGCAAAGCTGCTCGACTACAACTATGACGGCGACCCTATTGATACAATAATCAGGACGATTGCCGATATAGAGGGCGCATATTCGCTCGGCATAATGTTCAGGGAGCATAAGAACCGTATATTTGCGGCAAGAAAAGAAAGTCCTCTGATAGTCGGCAAGGGAAAGGGCGAAATGTTTATTGCGTCCGATGTTACCGCTATAATCGAATACACAAGAGAATACTATCTGCTTGAGCCGGGAGAGGTTGCGGATATAACAGCCGACGGCGTTACATTCTATGATATGCACAAGAATGTCATTGAAAAGGAATTACAGGTTGCTACCTGGGATGTTTCGGCGGCTGAAAAGGGCGGTTATGCTCATTTTATGCTCAAGGAGATATGCGAACAGCCGGATGCACTCAAAAAGACGATAAATCCCCGTATCAAGAACGGCTTACCCGACTTTTCAGAATGCGGTCTTACCGATGAAAAGCTGAGGAGCTATCACCATATCTATATAGTAGGCTGTGGCTCTGCAATGCACGCAGGCATGGTAGGAAAATACGTTATCGAAAAGCTGGCACGCACTCCCGTTGTCGTGGATATTGCGTCTGAATTCCGCTACCGTGATCCTCTGCTTGCGCCGGACGATCTTGTAGTTATTATCTCGCAGTCTGGTGAAACCGCAGATACGCTTGCCGCTCTGAAGCTGGCAAATTCAATAGGTGCGGATACGCTTGCGATAGTAAACGTGGTTGGCTCATCAATAGCAAGAGAAGCAAAGATGGTAATGTATACCCTTGCGGGACCTGAAATATCGGTGTGCTCCACAAAGGCATATATGGTACAGGCGGCGTTTATGTATCTGCTTGCTTTCCGTGTTGCGTATGCAAGAAACGCAATTGACGAAGAACAGTGCAGACAGCTTATATCGGAGCTTTCACAGATTCCCTCAAAGGTACAGAAGTGCGTTGACGATCAGACGCAGTACCAGAAGGTAGCATCCAAGCTGATAAGCGCAGACAGCCTGCTGTATATAGGCAGAGGTCTTGACTATGCGCTCAGTATGGAGGGCAGTCTTAAGCTGAAGGAAATTTCCTATATCCACTCGGAAAGCTATGCCGCAGGCGAGCTGAAGCACGGCACTATCTCCCTTATCGAAGACGGTATGCCGGTCATCGCAGTTGCCACACAGCACGATCTTTACGAAAAAACGATGAGTAATATAAAGGAAGTAAAGACAAGAGGCGCTACTGTTGTAATGGTATGCAGTGAGGATATGAAGTTTGACGGAAACGATGTCGATTATCCCGTTATGCTCCCTCTTGCAAGGGATCTTCTTATGCCGCTTGTCGCTGTAGTACCGTTACAGCTTATCGCATATTATACTGCGGCGCTCAAAAACTTTGATGTTGACCATCCGAGAAACCTTGCAAAATCGGTAACGGTCGAATAATCACGGAAAAGGAATGTTCAAATGTACGATATAACAGGCGCAGTTTCTCTGTGGGATCATCTGGCTGAAACCTCAAAGCCGATAATAATATACGGTATGGGTGACGGCGCACAGAAAATACTCGATGTATGCTCCTTGAAGAATGTAAAAATATCGGGATTCATGGCGAGCGATGACTTCGTGAGAGGTCACAGCTTTGCCGGCTTTGAGGTGAAAAAGCTGTCCGATATTGAACGGCAGTTCGGCGACTGTATCATACTCGTTGCTTTCGGCACTCATATTGACGATGTGATACAGCGTATCATTGCCATTTCGGACAGGCACGAATTATACGCTCCCGATGTTCCGGTAATAGGCGGAGGATTATTCACAAAAGAATATGCCGAGGAGCATAGAGCCGAGCTTGAAAGAGTTTACTCGATGCTTGCGGACGAGAAATCAAAACAGGTTTTCGACGGCTGGCTTGAATATCGTATAACGGGAAGGATACAGCCGCTTTTACGCAATCAGACGGATAAAGCGGAAGGATATGAGATACTTTCGCTCGGCGGCAACGAAACCTATGCGGATCTCGGCGCTTACAACGGCGACACGATAACCGAGTTTCTGGAAGTGACGGGCGGACAGTTCAACAAGATTTTTGCGATGGAGCCTGACGGGAAGAATTACGCAAAGATGAAACGCATACACTACAAGCTGAGCCCTTATGACTTCAGAACGGTGAATGCCGGTGCGTGGAGCTGTGATACGGTCTGCGAATTCATATCAAAGGGCGGAAGAAATTCATCGCTTATCCCCTATGAAAAAGGTAAGCCTGTCAATCCGTCACGGATAAAGGAGATAGAAATGCGCAGTCTTGACAGCTTTGTAAAGGACGAGCGTATAACCTATATAAAATATGATGTTGAGGGCAGTGAAAGCGAGGCTCTTGACGGCAGTAAGACAGTAATAAAGCGTGACAAGCCGAAGCTGCTCGTTTCGCTCTATCATCGCACGGAGGATATGTTCGCCCTGCCAATAAAGGTAACGGAGCTGAATCCGTCATACAAGCTGTATTTAAGACAGCACCCGTATATTCCTGCGTGGGATATGAATCTTTACTGCATATAAAACAATTCTGAAAGGGAAACGAATGAAAAAAATCGTACTTGTTATCCTGCTTGTGCTTGTTACCGCAGGAATAGGGCTTTTGCTGTATATGCTGCTTACACGCACAACTCCGGTGTACGCAGGCAGCAGCAGGGAAATTATAAGTGACGGCTCAAATTTTGCCGTTTCGGCAAGCTATTATTCGGGGCTTGATAAGGCAGAGGTCGATACTGCCCTGCTTGATGTGCAGGACGGCGTTGAGGGCGCATTGACGGCTTATGACGCAATTCTTGCAAAGGGAACGCCGGTGTTCCATCCCACCTTCAATATAGCCTTATCGGACTACGGAACGGGTTATTTTGCCGTGCAGGGATATGCGGAGGATATACCGCTCGATAATCAGAAGCAGATAGGCTTCTACTGTGCCGATCTTACACTTAATATATATACGGACGGAAACTCAAAGATAATATCCCTGCGGAACATAATGCCTACCGAGCTTACACGTCAGAATGTTACTCTTCCCGTAATATATGACGATGCGTTATCCGCAACCGCTCTTCTCAGCGACAGCACAGATTTTGATATGAGCCTTGCTTTTCTTGACGGCAAGACAAGCACTACGCTTACTTTTGAATGGACATATAATGTACGCTGCAGTGTTCCGCTGAATCTATCGGGGCTTGACGAGCAGACGGTGAGCGCCGACATTACATTCACTAACAACAACGGCGTTGTGACAGCCGCCTTTGCCGGTTAATGCAAAAATTAAAATTAAGAGTTGCACAGATTAAACATTTAATGGATATTTTATAGTTGCTAATCGCCATAATTATGTTACTGTGCAACGTTTTTTTGACGAAATTGCATAATTCTTTGCAAGAAAACGAAAAAACGCTTGCAAAACAGCTTCATTTGCATTATAATTAAAACATGGGTGCAGTGAAAAACTGCGTTAAAATTCTTTATTATAAGGAGTTTGCGATAATGGAAAAGAATGAACTGATAAAGCTGAATGAAGAAGCTAAAAAGCAGTATGACGAGCTTTGCAAGCAGGGTCTGAAGCTAGATATGTCAAGAGGCAAGCCCTCTCCCGCACAGCTTGATTTATCACTTGATATGCTGACGCATTGTCTTGACGGTGATTATATGTCGGAAACCGGTGTTGACTGCCGTAACTACGGTGTGCTTGACGGTATAGAAGAAGCAAAAAGACTTTGTATGCCTATGCTCGGTGTTGCTCACGATGAAATAATCATCGGCGGTAACTCAAGCCTTCAGCTTATGTACGATACAATGGCAAGAGCGATGCTCCTCGGCGTTCTCGGCGGCGACAAGCCCTGGGGAAAGAACGAAAAGGTGAAGTTCCTCTGCCCCGCTCCCGGTTATGACAGACATTTTGCTATCTGCCAGAGCCTCGGCATTGAGATGATTACAGTACCTTATACCCCCGACGGTCCCGATATGGACGTTGTAGAAAAGCTGGTAAGCGAAGATGAGCTTATCAAGGGTATCTGGTGCGTACCTATGTACAGCAACCCCGAGGGCATCACCTGCTCGGACGAAACGGTAAAGCGTTTTGCTAATCTTTCGCCTAAAGCAAAGGATTTCAGAATATTCTGGGATAACGCTTACTGCGTTCATCACCTTACAGATACTCCCGACACTCTGCTGAACCTTCTTGAAGAAGCTAAAAAGACAGGCAAGCAGAATATGGTATTTATGTTTGCGTCCACATCGAAGATTTCGTTCCCCGGCGGCGGTCTTGCATTCATCGGTGCCAGTGCGGAAAACATCAAGTTTATCAAGAGCCAGATGACATTCCAGACTATCGGCTACGATAAGCTCAACCAGTTAAGACACGCTCGTTTCTTCAAGGATTTTGACGGCATAAAGGAGCATATGAAGAAGCACAGAGCTATAATCGAGCCTAAGTTCAGGATTGTTCTTGATATGCTCGACAAGGAGATTGCTCCCACAGGCTTCGGCTCTTGGCACAAGCCCAACGGCGGTTATTTCATCTCATTCAACGGTCTTGACGGCACAGCAAAGCGTACTGTTGAGCTTTGCAAGCAGGCGGGAGTTGTTCTGACGGGCGCAGGTGCGACCTATCCTTACGGCAAGGATCCTCACGATAACAATATCCGTATCGCTCCGACATATCCTACCGAAGCAGAGCTTGCAAAGGCTATGGAGGTATTCTGCGTTGCAGTAAAGATTGCGGCTACCGAATCGCTTTTAAAGTGATTTCTCTTTCATAATGTTGACGAAACATTAAAATCGTGTTATAATAATAGGGCTGATTTACGTCAGCCCTTTATATTTACGCCTGTAGCTCAGCTGGATAGAGCAATAGCCTCCGACGCTATGTGTCGTGCGTTCGAATCGCATCAGGCGTGCCAAAAAACTGCACCACAATCAACCGTATTTGATTGCGGTGTTTGTTTTTTGTTGTCAGCCTTGTGAGGAGAACGCACAGGTGCGTCTCGAATCGCATCAGGCGTGCCACGTCGGAACGAGTTACGCTTGTTCCGATTTTTAATGCTATAAAAATCAGTCACCCGCTCCACTGTTCCTCCTTTTCGCAAAAAAGTGCCGCTCGGCAAGGCTGCTCGCTTGTACTGTACTCGTCAGCCTTGCCTTCGCTGACAACTTTTTTGCGGTCACCGGCTTTGCACCACAGTAAGCCTATTTGATTGCGGTGCTTGTTTTTTGCTGTCAGCCTTGCGAGGAGAATGCACCCAGGCAGGATTTGCAATTTGCCGGCGGAAATGCTATAATTAATATATAAGATTCGGAATCAGTTTTTAAATACGGAAATCAGGTGAATTTATGACATATCGTAAATACCCGGACGAAAAAACGGTAAATGAATATATTGCAAAAAAAGAACCGTTGATATTTGCAATCTCCTTTGACGGTGAAACAGTACTTATGTCACGGCTTGACGACAGCTTTGAGCATCACATACTGCTTGCAAACTTCGGCATAAGCCAAAATGACATTGATAAATATTTCAGAGTAATAGTTGACGACCGCTCTGCCGAATGGACATTCGTATGCCCGCATGACTACTGCGGAATTACCGACAGGAAGAAACGTATAACACGCTTCTATAACGATGGATTTACGGCTATTTCGCACGTCCTGTCTGATATAGGATATTTCTCAGACCTCACTATCCCTCGCCGTTACAGGCGACACTTTGATGCTATGGGAGATGATTCGTCCTATTTGCCGTATTGAATGAAATTTAACATACTGAAAGTCATAATCAACCGTATTTGATTGCGGTGCTTGTTTTTTGTTGTCAGCCTTGCGAGGAGAACGCACAAAATTATTAATTTACTTAATAAAACAAAATAAGGGCAACGTCAGCAACTCCACCCTTACAAAAATATCATTAATATTATACTCGTTTTATTTGAAATTGTCAGCAACAAATACACAGCGTTATTCTGATTTTAAGATATTTGTCCTTTTTATTGTACACTGTCTATGCTACAATAACAACATAAACAAAGCACTTGCGAAAGGGGCGGATATTATGTTTGACTGGAACGGAAACGGTGAGCACGATCCCTTCGATGACTTTGTCACATTCGGGCTTCTTGAAGATATGATAAACGATGAGGATGAAATGCCCTCTGCAAAAAATCGTAACAGGAGAAATCATCATCGCTATGACATCTATCAGGACACTAACGGTGCCCGCAAGAATGCAATAACAACCTTCTGGCTTGTTTTAGGATTGATAATTCTTATTGTCGGTTTTATTCTGATAATCTGCAATATCAAAAATCAACTTCTGATAGCACTTTCTATATTAGGCTTAGTATTTATCAGCTATGCTGTAATGTCACGGGGCTTTGACAAAGATGATTAGCATACGGCAATAGTCCGAAAGGCTATAGCGGTAAGCAGACGTTATTTGTCCTTTTTATCATACAATCCTTATGCTACAATAACGACATAAACAAAAGTCACATCTGAGAAGGAGTGGTATTATGTTTGACTGGAACGGAAACGGTAAGCACGATGCCTTTGATGATTTTGTCACCTTCGGGCTTGTTCAGCACATGATTGATGAAAGCAAGAAAAATGAACAGCCACCTGCGCAGAATAAAGGCAGGACGGTTTATTCACACCACGTCAACGATGAGGACAAAACCGATACTCGCAGTGAAGCGGTAAAATGCTTGTGGATACTTTTCGGAATTGCTATTTTAATCGGCGGTGTTGCTTTTATAGTTTGTTGTATTGAAAATCAGCTGCTTGGATTACTCGTTCTGATAATTACGATAATAGTAGGCTTTATCGTAATGTCGCAAGGCAACGACGACTAAAACGCTTAGCATAAAGTAACAGCCCGCAGGAGTTTTATCTTCCTGCGGGCTGATTTTTGTTTTAGATTTATACGCTTGCCGTTTCTGCGGTTACGGCTGTATTTGATGTGTTTGCGGAGCAGAGGGGGCAGACGTTTGCGGTTTCGCCTGCAATGAATTTCATCGCCTTGTCGGTGCTCCAGAAGAAACGCTCCTCGCCGTAGGTTTCGATAAGGCCGCAACGGTGGAACATTTCGTCAACGGCAGGCTGTACGCACGAGAAGTATATTTCTATCTTCCTTGCGGAAAGGCTGTCGCAAAGCTCCTTCATAGCCTGTACACCGGAAATATCCGCTATAGGCACGCCACGCATCGAGAATATCAGCTTTCCGCCGTCATCGACCTCAAGATGTGACAGCTTCTCTGACAGCTTGTTTGATGTTCCGAAGTAAAGCGGACCTGTGACATATACTACCTTTGTGCCGCAGAGCTTTCCGTCCTTGTCGGCTATATCTATCTTAGCAGGGTCAACATCCGCAACGTTTACCGTCATATCCGAAACCTTAAGCACGAACATGATGACCGAGAAAAGTATACCGATTATAATTGCGACAGTGAGGTCAAATATAACCGTTGCCGCCATTGTGATAAGATACTGGAACATTGCGGTCTTTATCTTTCTGCCAAAAATGTCCTTTATTACCGCAAACTCGTTCATTCTCCACGCAGTTACGATAAGTACACCTGCAAGCGCCGCCATAGGTATCTTTGACATTACACCGCCGAGCAGGAACATTGACGCTAAAAGCACCAGTGAATGAATTACACCTGCTATTCTTGTCTGTGCGCCGCTCTTTATGGCAACGCTCGTTCTTGCTATTGCCGCTGTCGCAGGCACACCGCCGAAAAAGGGTATCAGCATATTGCCTATGCCCTGTGCTACAAGCTCCTGATCGCTGTCAAGCTTTTCATTCTTCATTCTGCCTGCGCTCGCACCGCACAAAAGGCTCTCGATAAGTCCGAGTGCCGCAATACTGATTGCAGGGAATATAAGATTATTGACCGTGTCAAAATCTATCGCCGTAATATCAAGCCTGTCGTTAAGCAAAAGCGTCTGCGGTATCTCGCCGACAATGCCGACATTGAAATTGAATATGAAGTTCAGCGCAGTTGCTATTATAATAGACATAAGTGACGACGGAATGATAGCATTGAGCTTTTTGGGGTAAATAAGCATAAACACTATAACGCATACGCCGATTGCTATTGCCTCGAAATTCAGCGTCTGAGGCGTGTTGAAGTAGCTTACTATTTTATCTATAGTAGAAGCACCCTCGCATTTAAGTCCCGTAAGGTTGTTTATCTGACCGAATGCGATTATTATTGCTATACCCGATGTAAAGCCTGTGATAACAGGCGTGGGTATAAACTGTACCAGTCCGCCGAGCTTGAATATTCCGCACAGCAGAAGTATAGCACCCGACATAAAGCAGGCAATGAACACACCCTGTATCTGATATGTAGCCACAAGCGAGCAAAGGATAGCCGCCATAGCGCCAGTAGGTCCTGATATCTGATATGAAGCACCCGAAAGCAGTCCTATTACAACACCTGCGATAAGTGCCGTGATAAGTCCTGCGGCGGCAGTCGCACCGCTCGATATACCGAATGCAAGCGCAAGCGGAAGTGCCACAGCCGCTACTGTGATACCGGCAAGCACATCTTTTCCGAATTTTCCTGCATTATAGCCTTTGAATTCTGTCTTTAAACGTTTGAAATAACGCTTTATCATTTCTCTCCCTCTTTCTGTTCCCTTGTCCTGCGGACAAAAAGCAACCTCTATATTCTATACCCGAAAGAGAAATTTGTATATATCAAAACTCAACAAAGATTTGTTCACATCGGGTAAATTTTAAGTGACTTATTCAAAATATAAAAGCTCCTTTCCGAACATTTCCTGTTCGAAAAGGAGCCTGTAACTTTCGATAATATCAGATCTCGCTGTAAATCAGAGCATATTTACTCCTCATGCTCTCAGATACAACCCATATTCATAACTATCACCTTGATATTCTTCGCTGATTTTACCGACCAACTGCGTAAATCCAAGCTTTGAATATATGTGTACAGCCGTTTCATTATCATCTTCAACGCCGATCGTAAATTCAGAATAACCTTTTTGCATAAGCGTGGAAATTACCTCTTTCAACAAAAATTGTCCGTATCCCCTGCCTTGAAAATCCTTATGAATACGGAAAGCAAAGAGATAAACACGCTTATTTCTTACGGCATGCCTTTCATCGTTATGGACATAAGCGGCGCGTATCTCTCCTATCAGTCTGTCCTCTTGGAACAAGCCGAATATATCGATTTTTCTCTCGTTAATATCTACTGTATTTTCTGCTATCATTTCATCGGGATCATTGTAGTCAAAGAGCTGAAACAGCAGATTTAATTCGCCTGTGTTCAAAGTTCTGATATTCACTGTTTTGTTTCCTTTTCAAAGTTTATTATGCACAGCCTGATTATTTCCTTCAGAAACGGTAGATCTTCAATAGTCGGATTATCGACCCTGAATGTACAACCGCAGACAGCTTCAAACTCCCGTCCGAAAATGACTTTACGACGTCCGCCTTTGCATGAGCCGCAATGACCGCAGTTATCTACATACTTCCACGCAAGCTTTTTTATTTCATCATCAACATCACATTTATCAAGCCATTCCGATTTTATATCATCAGACCATACAGTCCATAGATCTTGCGGCTCATCGGGGTCTTTGATTGAAATAAAGCATACACAACAATTGTTGAATTTACACTGATAGTAGATTTTATCTTTCCAACAATCGCAGTTGTCCTTGTAAAAGTCTACGCCTTTTTCTTCAAGAAATGAAACAAAATCCAACGCCACGCTTTGCGCTTCAAAGAAAAGCCCGTTGCGAATATAATCTTTAATACTTAATTCAGTCATTTTAATTCTCCGAAATTTCTGTCATTTTTTTCAATCCCTTATGTTCAAATATTTAAATTCGGCGTTGACGTTATCATTGTATTGTTATAGTACACAGAAAAAATTCCGGCATTAATTGAACCTATAACGTCAATTGACCGCATTAAAACCGTCTACCTTATAATAACATAAAAAACAGCATAATTCAACGCAACGAAATAATAAACGGCATTTTCATAAGCCTGTAATTGCTATGATTGGAAAAAGTCTTCTTGACAGCATAAAAATACTGTGCTAAAATCAGAAAAACAGCGAAACGGAGGAAACCCACATGGAAAGAAGCTCGTTTGAAATATTCAAAAGCAACATCTGCCACCTTGTAAAAGACAAGGGCGAGCTTTCCTTTATCCGTGATATGCTGTGCAGTGACGAAGTAAGCAAACTGTACGAACGCAAGTGGTACGCCGAATGTCTTTACCTGCTTGCTATGATCGATTACCTCAGCCGCAAGAACGATATCCCACTTTATAACGGATATGATAAGCTGAGAACGGGCAAGCTCGACAAAGTGCTTTATCCCTCGGGAATAATGGCAATGTACAGTCTTTCGGGCGACGAAAGCATATTGATAAAAAGTTTTGATGAATCCATACCGGAGTTCAAGCGCTTCAACATAGTAGAAAACGAAATTGAGAATGTTGTATAGATATAAAAAACAGAAGTATCACAATTTAGCTCCCTTGTGTAAAGGGAGCTAAAATCAGTGCTTGGCAAAGCGTGTAATCTTTTATTAAATTATCAGAGCATAAAAGACATATCCAACACCGTTGAAAACAAAAAACGACCTGCAGGTTTTATCCTGCAGGTCGCATTTTTATTCACTTTTGATATTGCTATGCTCGTGGGTGCTTTCCTTAGCAATCTCCCTGAGCTTCATTCTGTTCTCTTTGGCTATCGTTTCATTGTGAAGCCACATCTTTATAAGTGCTACCGAATAAAGAATACCGGAAAGAAGCATTACACCTATACAGATAAGAATGAGTAAGGATGATGCAGGCGAACCCTCCGGGAATACTCCGGGGAAGAAAAGCAGAGCCAGTACTGCGATATAGATAATAGCCGTGCAGACCTTGCCGTACCAGCGTGCGCCGTCAAGTTTTGTCTGCTTTGTCTTTAAAAGCACAAGTCCCATGATTGCCATAAAGCCGTCCTTTAAAAGCCATATAGCAAGCAGTATCCACATCAGCGGATAATTTATCGCTATGCAAAGGAACAGTGTTCCCTGCGTCAGCTTGTCGGCAAGCGGATCGAGGAATTTGCCGAACTCGGTTATCATATTGCATCGCCGTGCTATCTGCCCGTCAAGGAAATCGGTAATTCCCGACGCTACGACAACTGCGGCGGCAAGATAATACTCTCCGCTCGTTCCTGCGGTGACATATAACCATACAAATATCGGGATAAGCAATATTCGCACAAAGCTCAGTATGTTCGGAATTGAAAATATATCTTTTTTCATCGGCTCACCCCTCTTGTTACACTGAAAAAAAGCTAACTTAATTCGACTGATTCTGCAGATTAATGCTATAATTATACTACAGAAAGCCGAAAAAATCCATATTTGCAAGATAATTTTGTAGGATTAAACGAAACTTGGTAATTAATTCACGGTTTTGTGTGATTTTTGCTTAAACAATTACAACTATTTTTCGTCTGCAAGAATTATTGCCCTGAAATAAGCGAGTAATACACTTTATAAAGCTCCTGCGTTGAATTCTCAAGAAAATAATAGTGTGCTATGTACGGAACAAGAAGTACAAGCAGAAGCACCGACAATGCAAGAAAGTAAACATTTATCGACACCAGTATCAGCGACAGCAGGAAGAATATCGCAAAGCTCATCGTTACTATGAGGTGGATAAGCCTTTCGTGCTGATAGAAGCCTATCCTGACAAGAAGCTGCTGTGCAAGTGCTTTCTTGTCAACGTCAGGGTCTGCCGCCTGCATTTTTATATATTCCTTATATTCTTTAATTTCATTTTTCATAAAAACGCCTTCTTTTCGGCTTATTATAATGCGCTGTAGTAATCACGCATTTTTACTGCGAGTCTGTCGCAACGTTCATTTTCGGGGTGTCCTGCGTGGCCTTTTATCCAGCGGAATTCCACATCGTGCGTATCGAGCAGCGGAAGCAGCCGCTCCCACAGATCGACATTAAGTGCAGGGGTATTATCGGATTTTTTCCAGCCTCTGCGTTTCCAGCCGTTCACCCAACCCTTTGTGACCGAATCCACAACATATTTGCTGTCGGTGGTAAGTATCACCTTGCACGGATATTTCAGTGCCGTCAGCGCCTCGATAACTCCGGTAAGCTCCATACGGTTATTGGTGGTATGCTTTTCGCCGCCGCTCAGTTCCTTTTCTTTTCCGTTCCAACGGAGAATCGCACCGTAACCTCCGGGACCCGGATTGCCGCTGCACGCTCCGTCGCTGAATATCTCAACTGTCGTTTCAGGCATTTTTATTTTCCTTTCCGGCTTTTCTTTTTGCCGACATTCTTATAAACACATCTTTCCAGTACCGCTGGAACGCCAGCAGATTATCGGTTATATGCCGTTCAAAGAACGAGGACAGAGCCTCTATAAGAACAGTTGCGCCCATAAGGATTCCTGTCATAACTACCATTTCAAAGCACATAGGCTTAAGGTCGAGCAGGAAATCACGCAATATGAATATATCAGCCGTAAATCCGCCTATCAGGAAAATAAACAGACCTATTTTCCACGGCTTGAAGGGCATACAAACCTTGAACAGTATCACGAACGCCGCAAAACCTATGCATATAGTTGACATTGTTTCAATGCTGTAATCGAAGGTTTCTCTCGGAATTATATCCATCCAGCCCGAAATATAGCGCATAAGCACTATTCCGACAAAATTGAACGTTATCAGCAGTCCGTGCATTATAGATCTCGGCAGGACATTTTCTATAAATTCGCCCTTTACACGCTTGAAGTTAGGCTCCATAGCAAGTAAGAACGAGGGTATTCCGTTTGTGAACATATTGATCTGCGTAAGCTGTATTGCCTGAAGGGGATAGCCCATAGGCACAAAGCAGAACATAAGCGCCGCTAAAAACGAGTATACGGTTTTGTAAAGGAACAGCACGCTCGAACGTTCGATATTGTTTATAGAGCGTCTGCCCTCGCCTACTATCTTCGGCATTGACGCAAAATTGCTGTCGAGAAGGACGATGTTGGATACGTTTCGTGCCGCATCGCTTCCGGATTGCATAGCTATAGAGCAGTCGGATTCTTTCAGTGCAAGGACATCGTTTACACCGTCGCCCGTCATAGCAACGGTATGACCTTTGGCTTTAAGTGCCTTTACAAGCTCCAGCTTCTGATACGGCGTTACACGGCCGAATATCTTATACTTGTCAGCCGCCTCCCACAGTTCTTCATCGGTTGTTAATGTCGATGCGTCAACGTAATTTTCATAATGCTCAAGCCCTGCACGCTGAGCTACTCCCGAAACGGTAACGGGGCTGTCGCCCGAAATAATTCTTATGTCAACGTCCTGCTCCGCAAAATATTTAAGCGTTGCAGGGGCTTCTTTTCTTATGCAGTCGGTGATTCTTACAAGCGCCACAGGAGTTATATTTTCGGGCAATGCGCCGCCCTCAACTTCGGGAGGCATATTGTCGCTGTGCGCAAACAATACAACTCTGTATCCGCCCTCCGACAGCGTCTTTATCTGTTCTCTAAGAGCGTCTGTCATAGCATCGCCCAGTATAAATTCAGCCGCACCGAGAATATATGTTCCTTTATCCTCGAAAGCCGCAAGGCTCCACTTTTTCGCACTTGAGAAATGCACCACAGTACTTGCCGACCATTCTCTTTCGGGCAGGAAACCGTCTTTTTTGTATCTGTCCATTACGGCAAGCGCAGTGGGGTTATTATCGCCGAGCGCATATATCATCTCGCAAAGAGCTTTTTCGTGATCGTTTCCGTCAAGAGAGATAACGTCGGATACCTCCATTCTGCCCTCGGTTATCGTACCTGTTTTATCAAGGCAGAGAACGTCAACTCTTGCAAGGGTTTCCACGCAGTACAGATCCTGCGCAAGCGTTTTGTTCGTTGCAAGTCTGATAACGCTTACCGCAAGCACCATACTTGCCATAAGCACAAGACCCTCGGGTATCATACCGATTATAGCCGAAACCGTGTTTACAACGGCATCGGTGAACGTGTTGTGTGCAAGAAGCATTTCCTTACCGAACATCAGCAGTATCATCGGTATAATGCATACGGAAATCATCTTCAGTATATAGTTTATGCTTGCGAGCATCTTTGAGTTATTCTTCTTGATATATTTTGCGCCGCTTGTTATCTTATTGGCGTAATTGTCTGCGCCTATGCGGATAACCTGCGCCTTTGCATTTCCGCTTATCAGAAACGAACCGGACAGTATCTCATCGCCCTTGTGCTTTACGATAGGGTCGCTTTCGCCTGTTATAAGGCTCTCGTTTACCTCGCAGTCGCCCTCTACCGCTATGCAGTCCGAGCAGACCTGTCTGCCTGCCGACAAAATCATTATATCGTCAAGAACAATATCCTTTACGGGTATAGTCTGTATTTCGCCGTTTCTCAGCACATCCGCTTTAGGCGCAGAAATAAGAGCCAGCTTGTCGATGGCTCTTTTTGAGCGTATTTCCTGGAATATACCTATTGCCGTGTTGCATATGATAACGCCTAAGAACAGACAGTTCTTGAACGAGCCTACCGCAACGACAAAAGCCGCCAGTATTATGTTGATAAGATTGAAGAATGTAAGGCAGTTATCCTTGAATATCTGCTTTACCGATTTGCTCGGTATATTGAAATCTCCGTTTACTTTTCCCTGTGCGATGCGGTCGCTTACCTCTTTCGAGGTAAGTCCCGCGCCGACATCTGTTGCATTTTCAAGTGATATGCTTTTTTCGGCATTTGGCATAATATAGGTTATATCCTTCCGTTAAAATAAAATTATTCGGTGCTGCTGTCTAGGCTGTCGGTGATATTGCTTTCGTTATCGGGAGCGCCTGTACCGTTCAGATAATCGACATAATCCTTAAGCTCTTCGTCGGGGTCCTTGCCGGCATAAACGTTTTTGGTAACAGTTATCCCGTATTCCCAGAACCGAGCCGTCTGAGGTGTGTTCGGCATAGCATAGGAGAATGCCAGCTGATCTACAAATCCGTCCAGCTTTTCATCTATATCCACGTTAGCGGCAGGCAGGGTTCCTGTCATCTTTACTCTGAGCCTCTGCATATCCTCGCTGAGAAGATAGCGTGCGAACTCGTCCGCCTCTTTCGGATGATCGCTTTTTGAATACACATACATAACTCTGACACCTGCAATGGAATATGTATTGCTTCCGCTTTCAAAAGACGGAAGGTTTACTATGCCGTAATCTATGCCGGAGGCATCGGCCTTGCTTACAAACCACGGTCCGTTCACAAGGAAAGCCGCATCGCCGTTAAGAAACAGATCGTCATAATCGTCATATTCAAAATCCGTAACGTTCGGCGGCAATATTTCTTTCATCTGTCCGAGAAGATCCATGCCGTATTTTGCAGATTCGTTAAGCAAGCCGTAGTCATTGCCGCTCATCAGCTTATTCCCGTCCCTGCTCATCAGCATAGCAAGATAATATACCGTATCTGCATGGAAAATAAAGCCGTATTTGCCGGGATAGAGCGTATTGAAGCCCTTGCTCCAGCCTATCATACCTTCCCACGTTGACGGAATATCATTCAGATCTACGAATTTCTTATTGTAGAAAAGGGCGTACGTTTCGCAGGAAACCGGGTAGCCGTACATAGTATCGCCGTACATCACGGAATCCCTTGCAGAAGTCATTGCCACTGTATTTACAAACGATGTGTCGATTGTCGGAAGTATAAGATCGTTGGCGATAAGCTCCCCTGCCATGTCGCAGGGAGATGCAAACAGATCCGGTCTTTTTACCGTACTGTTCTTATCCTTAAGATTTATTATAGCGTCGGGTATCTCTACGTTGACATATTCAATCGTTATGTTAGGGTAAAGCTTGTGAAAGCTGTCTCCCGCTTTTCTGATAAATTCATCGGGGCCGTCCTTTGACTCCCATACCGTAAGCGTTATATCGTCCTTTGTCAGACTGTTGTTGGTGGCATACGGCTTTGACGTCGCCGTACCGTCAGGACGTGAGGTGTGCTGAGTTATAATATGGCTCTCTTCGGAACAGCCTGCTGTCATCATTGCCGGAATCAGCGCCAAAACAGCAAGAAAAACCGATACCGATCTTTTGTATTTCATATGATCCTCCTTTGCACAATGCCTTGTGAAAAAGTCAAATCCTGTATTCACATCCATATTATAATTGTACAACAACTGTACGGTTTTGTCAACCGCAACAGCACTTGCAAAAATACGGATCTTATGATATAATTACATTAATTGTAACGTTTATATAAGTATTGCCGTACATCAAAACGGGGCTTACCGCCGGTACGGTTTATTTGAAAGGATATAAAAATATGGAGCCTGAAAAGAAGTACGAAACAAGCAGTATAGATGATATAAAGGCACTGTTTGAAAGCAGAACGGACGATAATATAATTCCGCTCGACGAGCTTGACGACACATTCAAGCCAAAGCCTGCCGCAACGCCAGTCAAAGCGGCCTCACCACAATATCCGAAAAGGAAAACCGCAGCGGAGAAAAAACGTAACCGCCTGATAGCGAATATTATGATATACAGCGGTATCGCCCTGCTCATAATAATGTGCGCCATACTTGTAACGCTGATTTTCACAGGCAATAACGGCGACAGCATAAAAGGGCTTGAGATAACAAACAGCGGTGATATTACACTGCGTGTCGGTCATTCCGAAAAACTCAAAGTGAAAACCGAGCCGTCAGACACGGAATATGCGCTGTCATATGTCAGTGCGGATACATCGGTTGCGACCGTTTCGCTTGACGGAAAAATCACAGGTGTGTCGAACGGAAAAACCGAAATTACGGTAAGCAGCGGAGAGCTTTCCGACAGCATTATCGTTATTGTAAAGAAGGATATAATCGAAAAGCTCGATGTATCTCTTGCGGCTCTGTCGCTTGACGGCGGAGAGGAGCAGAAGGTCACTGCAAAGCTTACCCCCTCTGACGCAAAGGATGTATCGCTCAGCTGGAAAAGTGCCGACACAGAAGTTGCGACCGTTGACAAGGACGGAAATATAAAGGGAGTGAACACGGGCGAAACCACCGTCACCGTTACTGACTCCGTAACCGGACTTTCAAAGGATATAAGCGTCACTGTGAACGGACTTGAACTGCCCGATTCGATGGAATTTGACAAAAAGAGCGTTACTCTTGAGGTCGGAGAGGTATATAATTCCGTTTTAAAATTCTCGCCTGAGGATATTACACACACAAGCGCCATATACTATACCAGTGACGCAACTATAGCCTCGGTAACAAACGAGGGCGTTATCACCGCAAAAAGCGAGGGTAGCTGTACCATTGAGGCGTACTACGAAAATGATTTCCGACTTGTTGCTACTATGGAGGTGAATATCATAGATCCGTATGTAATAACACAGCCCGAAACAACCGTTCCCGAAACGCCGAAGCCCGAAACATCAAAGCCGCAGGCATCCGAACCGCAGACCCCGTCATATAACGGCTCGCACAAAATGGAAGTTATAGACGGCATTACTTATTTTGACGGCGTTATGATAGCGAACAAGACATACACTCTGCCCGCAAGCTATAACCCCGGTGTTCAGCCTGTCGCTATGGACGCTTTCTACGATATGCAGGCTGCCGCCGCCGCTGACGGCATTTCGCTGTGGATTTTATCGAGTTTCCGTTCCTATGAGGATCAGGACGTTATATACAACCGCTATGTAGCGCAGGACGGCAGAGATGCCGCAGATACATATTCTTCACGTCCGGGTCACTCGGATCACCAGACAGGATACACATTTGATCTAAATTCTCTCGAACAGGACTTCCAGTACGATCCCGCAGGCAAGTGGCTTGACAAGAACTGCTACAAGTACGGCTTTATCATCCGTTATCCTAAGGGCAAAGAAAGCTCAACAGGCTATATGTATGAGCCGTGGCACGTCAGATACATCGGCGTAGACCTTGCCACAAAGGTAACGCAGAGCGGTCTTTCGCTTGAAGAATATTTCGGGATAACGTCACAGTATCAGGACTGACAGGAAAATTCAATACCGTATAAATTGAGGCGGTCACTGCATAACAGCAGTGACCGCCCTGTTTTTTATTGCTGCCTCGTGTCGCCCTTTTTATCGGTCAGCAGAGGCTTTATCAGTCTGTATATCTCACCTGCACGGGTGGTGCCGTATTTTTTCACGATACGGTTATTTATGCCCGACTTGGTAGTAAGCTCATTGATGCACTTCTCGACAAACTCAAGCTCATCACTGTTTGTTATCAGCTTTTCAAGCTCGGAATGAAGCCTGCTGTGTTCTCCGGATTCTTCAGCCTGCTCAAGTGAAACGGCACAGCAAACGTTCACGTTCTTCTCCTGCCAGAACCTTCCCACAAGCTCGAATGCCTTATCGTTTGAAATAATGCAATAATTCTCCTCGGGAGCCTCCCGTATCATATATCCGAGATAGGAAACAAGCTGAAAATCAAGCGCATTTTTCATTCCCACCTGCGCCTCGACATAAAATATATCGGCTTTGCTCTCGGTTATTCTTTTGTGCATATTGAATGTCAGCACACCTGCGTGTTCACTGTAAAAGATATAGCACTTATCCTTCTCACCGAGCTGTTCTATTCCCTTAAGCCCGTCTGAGTGAACATTTTCAAAGTCAATAAGATATATCATAAATGCTCCTGTCGGTTTACATTTTTATGTTCTGCATATTGGTTACGGTACGGATATATCTGTCGTATTTGTCACACACGGCATTCACATCGCCGAAGGCTATCTGCTTTCCCTTGTCAAGCCACAGCACCTTATTGCAAAGCCTGCGTACCTGCGGAAGCGAATGTGAAACAAACAGGGTACAGCAACCGTTCTTGATTATATTCATCATAGTTGCCTCGCTCTTTGCCCTGAAAGCCGCATCGCCTACGGAAAGAACCTCGTCGAGTATCAATATTTCGGGCTCCATAAGGCAGGATATTGAAAAAGCAAGACGTGACTTCATACCGGATGAAAGCTGCTTGAAGGCTCTGTTTTCAAACTCGGTAAGCTCCGCATATTCAAGTATATCCTTGTACTTTTCGGTAACGAATTCCTTTGTATAACCGAGCATCGCCCCACGCAGAAAAACATTTTCCTTTATTGTAAGGTCAGGGTCAAAGCCCGAACCGAGCTCTAACAGTGCCGCTATCTTTCCGTTTACGGTAACACTGCCCTTTGCAGGCTTCATAATGCCTGAAATTACTTTCAGGAGGGTCGATTTTCCTGCGCCGTTCGTACCGATTATTCCGAGAAAATCGCCTTCGTCAAGGCTGAACGAAACATTGTCTACCGCAGTAAACTGCTCGGTCTTTATGTCCCTCTTTACCTTTTTGATAAGATATTCCTTAAGTCCGATCTCTCTGAAATTGCTTATTGTATACTGAACTGTAACGTTTTTTACATCAATTACCATTTATATTCCTCATTAATAATAATAAACGAACTTCTGCTCTGTCTTGCTGTGGATGAAATATCCGATGCCGAGCATACCAAGTGCAAACGACAGACAGATAATATGCTCCGTTAAACTCGGAACGGACGCCTGCATAACAAGCTGACGCATATATGATATATAATGATATACCGGGTTTACATTGAATATGAATCTCAGCTCCTCGGGGAAGTGCTTGACTTCATAGAAGATAGCCGACATATACATCAGAAGCATTGTGAATATCTGGTAAAGATACTGCATATCCCTGAAGAACACGAAAAGTGCGGACAGGATATAACTCATTCCGATATTGAAAATAATAAGACAGAGTATCGGGTAGATTATCAATAAAAGATGCAAGCCGAAGGTTATCTTGCAGAATATCATGAATGCAAAATAAACAATCAGTGTAAGAAGGAAATTGAAGGTTGCCGCAGAGTTGGACGACAGCACAAAAAGGCTTTTAGGTACTTTGACTTTTGACAATATCGCCCCGTTTGAATACATCGAGAACATACCGTTAGTAGTCGCATTGGTGAAGAAGTTGAACATCAGAGTACCTGTGAGCAGGTAGATTACAAATCCCGAATCAAGACGGTGGAATATATATCCGAACACAAAATACTGAACCAGGAACGTCAGAAACGGTGAAATTATGCTCCACAGCACGCCGAGAAGCGTTCTTTTATATTTCTTCTTGAAATCACGCTTTGTCAGCTCTTCAAAAAGGAATCTGTACTGCTTCACCTTTTGCTTGAAGGTCATATTCGCACTTGTATTGATAGATACGCTTACCTTTTCGGCTTTTTCCTTAGGCTTTTCATCTGCGTTTCCGAATATGGTCTGAGGCGGTTTCTTAGACTTTTTCTCTGCCTTTAACGCAGGATTTTCCTTTGCCGGTTTTGACGGTGCAACGCTGTCGTGCGACACATTCAATCTATGCTTTACAGGCTTTTCATCATCTTCAAACTCCGAAAGGCTTTTGTAATGTACATCACTGTCCGGTTTTTTTACTTTTGGGGACTCTGCCGCTTTCGGTGCCTGCTGTGCAGGTTCTTTCGGCCTTCTCTGTCCTTCACCGACAACACCTTTCAAATGTTGAAGGTTCTTTGTGGATATTTCAATGGTATTTTCTTTACCCTGTGTTTTTTTCTTTTCATCTATAGAATTAAGTATCATGGTCGCACCCGGCGCTGACTGTGACGGTGCTTTCTTATCCGCAGTGCCTGCACTTTTTGCGGTTTCCTTGCTTACGTCCTTGTCGCTGCCGATTTCAGCCAGTATATCATCAATACTGAATTTATCGCTCAATCGTAATTCAACCCCTTAATATTAGCTTATCAGCATAGTTATTCCAAACATCAAAATATAATTCAATTTTACCACATTCCCGTGTATATTACAATATGCAATTGCTACAAAGAAAAAAATTCAAAAAGTACCGCATTATGCAAAATGCGGTACAGCCCGACTATACTCCGGTAGTCTTTTCTTTAAGCTTAATCATTGCTTTACGAGGTATAAATCCGAGTAAAATCGGTTTCAGGGCATAAAGGAATCCTACGGGCATAAGGCCGAGCCTTTTGAAGCCCTCTGTTCTCACTTTGAATTCGTCGCACCTCATCGAAAACGAAACACGTCTTGTCGATCTATCGTAATGGAATCTGTACAGCTTCTCCGGCAGATTTGCGGACTTGAAGCCGTCTGCGCAAAGTCTCATAAATAAATCGTAATCTTCGTATTTGCGGTTTTTGCCGAGCGTTCTGTAACGCTCTTTATCAAAAACCTCACGCCTGAACATCATACTGCCGTGAATAAACGGCGAATTGAACAGAAAGCTCCTCTTGTCAACGGTTTCAGGCATTATACGCTCGCCGTATACACCTTCACTGAGCGAATAAAGCTCGCAATCTGTTCCGATGAAATAAGTATCGCTGTGATTATCAAGGTACTCGGTCTGTTTTTCAAACCTTCCCGGAAGGCTGATATCGTCATCGTCCTGCCTTGCGATATATTTTCCGCTTGCTACATCAATACAGGCATTCAGAGCCGCCGCAAGTCCTTTGTTTTCCTTGAAGGAAATCAGCTTCACACGGCTGTCTTTAATACCGTCAAGCATTTTTTCTATGTCGTTTTCGGACCCGTCATCGCATATTATAAGTTCAATATCGGATACCGATTGCGACAAGACCGAGCGTACAGCACTTAAGAGCATATCGGGATTGCTGTTATGCACTCCCATTATTACTGATATTAACGGCATAGTTTTCTTCTCTCCCTGAGCAGTCTTAACCTTTCCCATTCACGCACGCTGAGCCTGTAAACCCATGCAGGCTTACAGCCTGTCAGCACAATACTCCCGTACAGCCAGTAAATATATTTATCGGGATAAATGCTTTTTCCTTTTTTCTTTCTGATAATTCTGACAGGCAGAAGAATATTTGAAATACTGCCTTTACAGTTTCCCGCAAGGCACTGAATCTTCGCTTCGGTCACATCATCGCTGAACGGGAACGCTCCCAGAATTTCAGCCTCCTGTTTGTCCGGCTTATACATAAGAGCCTTGAGAAGTCGGGCGGATATATCTCTCATTTTGCATATCGGGATATAATTTTCATTTTCGCACGCATATTCCGTAAATCTGACGGCTGTTTTCGTCTGTATTTCCGCCATTTTTACCATTTCTGCGTTTGCGCCCGACAGCACGGGAATGATTTTTCCGTCGCATTCACTGTACCCTGTAGTCATACCGTGCGGCGCACTGCAAAAGCACTCGAACAGATTGTTGCAGAAGGTCGGCACATATTTATATGCATCGGTCACGTCAAACAGGAACGCCTTATAATTATCGTCCTCACGTCTGTAAAGCCCGAAATAATAACCGATAATATTATCGTCCGTCCTGCCGTTTACAAGTGCTGTCAGCGTTTTCTGAACAGTACCCATCCAGCCGCTGTCAACAACGGCGATTTTTCCTTTTTCGAACAGACCGCTTTGCTCAAAATATTTCATTATATTATGATAATTGTTTTCGGAATTATTTTTTATTTTACAAAGCAAAGCGGAATCGTTTTTTATTTTCTCGCAAAATGCGGAATATTCGCTGTCGCTGAGGTCTTTATTTTCGTCATCAGAAAAACCGATTTTTTCGTAAACCTCTGCACGTTGACGATTATCAAGTCCTGCCCTCTTTAAAAAATTCTTTGCACTCTTTAATGTATAGCCTGTAAATAATCCTGCGTTTTCGAAATCCTCCGCCGTTTCACACTTGTAATAAAGCGCATTGCGGAGCGAATAGCGTGAAACATAAAGATAGCTTGTCTGTATTTTGAGCTTCTTTCTTTCGATTATTATATCAGCTATCTGCTTTAAAATATATCCGTCACGGGAAAGAAAGAATATCCTGTTTATATTTTTCTTTTTTACGCTGTCAAGAATATAGCTGACATAACAAAACAGCACAGGTGCGGTAACGTATGCCGTGACCTGTGCCGGAATATTATTCTGCAAGTCTTCATTCATATCATTTGCTGTCTTATCTGCCGCATCAAGAAGTGACGGACAGCAGGATAACAGCCTTCTGTATTTATCTGTTTTCACCCGACAACACTTCCGTTTCAGTTTTTGACGTTGGTATATCAACGTATTTTCCGTAAATCTCAGCCATTTCGGCAAGCGAATTTTCGATTCCGTATTTATCGGCACAGGAATATCCGTTTCTGCCGAGCTTTTTGCATAACTCCCCGTCCGAACTTAGCAAACGCACCGCCTCAATAAACTGCGACACATTGTTGCACTCACACACGATGGAATTCTCGCCGTTTACCGCATATTCTCTCGTTCCTCTGTTATCCGAAACGATAAGCGGAAGACCTGCTCCCATAGCCTCGATAGCCGCAAGTCCGAGTCCCTCACGGTAGCTTGGGAAAATAAACGCATCCGCACCGTGCAGAAGCTCCTTTGCGTCATAACGGTAGCCTGCGAATATGATCCTGTCTGTGCAACCAAGCTCCTTTACAAGATCTCTGCACTTATCCATACTTTTGCCCGTGCCGCAGATAAGCATATATACGCCCTTGTTGGCGGCAACCGCAGCTATAGAGCATTCAACATTCTTGTTCTCGTTGATCTCGGAATTTGACATAACGAGAAATGCGTCATGCGGTATTCCGAATTCATCCCTTATATCTTCTCTTGTACGAGTAGAATTTCTGACACGGCTTAAATCAATGCCGATACCGGAAATTTTATAGGCATCGCATCTTTTGTTGCGGCACATTTTCTTTGCCGCAAGATAGTCCTCTTCATTTATCGTGATAATTCCGTCGGTATAGCGAATCATAGCCTTTTCTACGCTATAGTACAAACGGCTTATCTTAGGTGCGCCCTTATAGAAATGAAAGCCGTGAGCGGTATAAAGCACCTTTGTGTTATGCTTTTTTCTTGCATCCCTGAAAGCGTAACGTGCGATAGCCGCCGCCACGGGAGTATGGCAATGCACAAGCTCGTACTCGTTTTCTTCTATCAGCTTGCGTAATTCCTTATATGAGCGGAAATTCTGCGTAGCAAACGGCGAACGGTAAAAGGGTACTATGTAATATTCATCGCAATAGGGTATATGTCTTGCCTCTTCCGGTTCAAAGTCATCGCCTGCGCATACATGAACCTTGTATCCGTGTTCCTTGAACCACTTCATATACGGCAGATGGAACTGTATAATATGCTTTTTGGTAACAGACGCAACAAACAACACGGTCTTACTCATAAATACAGCCCCCTATCTGAAAAATAAATAAAAACCGAAATACAGCTATTCAATCATACATACTGCTTTTATTTTACTATATCATCAGGCAAAAGTCAATATTATTTGGGAGAAATGCACTCTGTGAGCAAAAATTGATCATATTACGCAAAAAAAGCACCTGCTTTATATCTATCGTCCTCTTTTATTGCTCAAAAACGGCTGAATTATCGCAATTATCTGCTCCGCCCTGTCCTTACCGTACTTTACGGTTATTCTTCTGGTTATTCCCCGTACCGTTACAAGCTCAGATATACACTTGTTGACGAAATTGCATTCATCCTCGTCATCAAGCACAGCTTCCAGCCTGTTGTCGCTCACCGCCACGCTTTTTTCAGCCGGCAGTTCTTCCGGTGCATCTGCCCATACATCGGTATTCTCAGGCTCTGCCACGTTTTGAGCTTCGTATATCTCCGTTTCGTACACCTGCTGTGACGCAATATTTGCGGCATCCGCTCTATCCTTTACAGGAGCGCTCATAACTTCGTCAATTGTGGCTTCTCCTACAATCTTCTGCACGATCCTGTAAACTTCTCCGCCTCTGTTCGTTCCGAAATGCTTGCTTAGAATATTATTGAAATGCTCTTTGTTGATTTTCTTTTTCAAGCATTCCTCGACAACGATCATCTCGTTTTCGTTTAAACCGTGTTTCCCGATTTTCTCGAAAACATTGTTTTCTTTGAACAGCCTTAAATGTTCGCTGTCGTATCTGCAGTCAACCACAGGCGACAAAAGGTTACGGATTTCCATCGCCCTTCTCTTTCCGAGCTTTGATGCCAAATATTCCTGTGTTTGTGTAAGCGAAGACATTCTTCGGTAGGCTCTTTGCGTCAGCACTCTCTCATAGCTGTTTGTAAGCATCTGTCCGATATAATCGGATATATTTTTTTCGTTGCTGTTCATAAAGAGCAGTTCACTAAAATCCTCCAGGACGTCTGCATCGACATTTTCCTTACACCAGTAATCTGTAACGCAACAGAACATTTTATCTCCGGATACAACGTAAAAATGCTCATCGGGATGTTTTGCGACCAGATAGCCCAGAAAGGTGACAAGCTGAAAATCGAGTGCATTTTTGCCGTGTGCATCAACCATTTTGTAGTAGAATTTTGCTTTGCTCTCAATGATTTTCTGATGCAAGTCAAAAGACAATGAGCAGGCGTTGACGCTATAAAAGATATAGCACTCATCATTTTCACCGAGTTTTTCGACACCTGTCAGACCTACTGAATGAACATTTTCAAAATCAACAAGATATACTGCCATTTTTAATTCTCCTATCGAATATAAATATTTGCGTAATTTGCTGTTTTGCTCCTTATATCGACATAATTATACAAGAAATCCGTTCCTTAAGTCAATACAAACAAAAAATTAAGTCCTGTTTATGGTACAGCATACAAAAATCCCCGACAGCCGTACTGTCGGGGATACAAATTATTCAAAACACAAATTATTCAGAATACAAATTATTCAGAATACAAATTTATCAAGACCGGGTTTAAGCGCCTCGATTACATCCTGCGGAGTTTCGGGGTATATGTCAAACGGGAACTCGATGCCCATATCGTCGTATTTCGTCTTACACAGCTTTCTGAACGGGAGAAGCTCCGCAAAAGTGACATTTTCGTGCTTATTTGCTATATCATTAAGCAGTTTGATATTCGTATCATTGTCATTTACGCCGCATACCGTCACCTGTCTTATCCACGTTTCAACGTTCATTTCGGTCAGCTTGTCAAGAAATTTCAGCGGTGCGTCAAGGGAGCAACCGATATACTTCCTGTAGTCCTCGTCATTTGTCATCTTTATGTCAAGCATACAAAGGTCGGTGACCTTGAGAAGTTCCGTAACGTCATCGTTCATTATACAGCCCGATGTATCAAGACAGGTATTTATACCCTGCCTTTTACATTCCTTAAAAAGCTCGGTTACGAATTTTGCCTGCATAAGCGGCTCTCCGCCCGATACCGTGATACCGCCGTCCTTACCGAAATAATTACGGCATCTCAGCACCTTTTGCATTACATCTTTGACGGTGGCTGTTTTTCCGCCGCTTGCATCTCTTGTTTCGGGATTGTGACAGTATCCGCAACGGAGCGGACACCCCTGCAGGAACAATACAAACCGCACTCCCGGACCGTCAAGCGTGCCGAGCGTCTGTATTGCACTGTATCTGCACTCCATGTTACATCACCGTGTGGAACGTTCTGCTGATGACCTCTCTCTGCTGTTCCTTTGTCAGCTTGTGGAAGTTGACAGCGTAGCCTGATACACGGATGGTAAGATTGGGATAAGCCTCAGGATTTTCATATGCCTCAATAAGCATCTCCTTGTTGAGAACATTTACGTTGAGGTGATGCGCATAATTTGAGAAGTAACCGTCAAGCACGGCAACAAGGTTTTCCACTCTCTGCTCGTCCGTCTTTCCGAGCGCATCGGGAACTATAGAGAATGTATTTGAAATACCGTCACGGCAGTAATCGTACTGAAGCTTTGAAACGGAATTCAGCGATGCTATAGCACCGTTTGTTTCACGGTTGTGCATCGGGTTTGCACCGGGTGCGAAAGGCTCGCCCTTCTTTCTTCCGTCGGGAGTTGAGCCTGTTTTCTTGCCGTATACTACGTTTGATGTGATTGTAAGTGCCGAAAGGGTATGACGAGCGTTTCTGTAGGTCGGGTTCTTACGAAGCTCGGTAGACACTCTCTGGATAATGTTCTGAGCTATTTTATCAACTCTGTTGTCGTCATTGCCGAACTTCGGGAAGTCGCCATTTGTATCAAAATCAATTATATAACCGTTTTCGTCACGGATAGGCTTTACATCGGCATATTTTATGGCACTGAGCGAGTCAGCCATTACAGACAGTCCTGCAATGCCGAATGCCATCATTCTGTCAACGTCTGTATCGTGCAGAGCCATCTGCGTCTTTTCGTAAGCGTACTTGTCGTGCATATAGTGGATAACGTTCATCGTATTCACATACAGCTTGCACAGCCACTCACGGTAAATATCAAGTCTGCCTCTTACCTCGTAATAGTCAAGCTTGTCGCCCTGTAAAGGCTCCATCTGGGGACCTATCTTCATTCCCGTAACATTATCATAGCCGCCGTTTATAGCGAGGAGCAGGAGTTTGGGAAGGTTGAATCTTGCACCGAAGAACTGCATCTGCTTGCCGACCTTCATTGCCGATACGCAGCAGGCGATAGCGTAATCATCGCCGTATTCCATACGCATAAGGTCGTCATTTTCGTACTGTATCGAATCTGTATCGACAGACAGCTTTGCACAGAACTTCTTGAAAGGTTCGGGAAGTCTTTCCGACCACAGTATAGTAAGGTTCGGCTCGGGCGAAGAACCGAGGTTATAAAGGGTGTTCAGCATTCTGTAGCTGCCCTTTGTGACCAGAGGAACACCGCTGTTGTTCACACCGCCGACGCTTTCTGTTATCCACATCGGGTCGCCGCCGAAAAGCTCGTTATATTCGGGAGTACGCAGATGTCTTGCACTGCGCAGCTTCATTACGAAATCGTCTATAAGCTCCTGCGCCTGCTCTTCTGTAAGAATGCCTCTTTTCATATCACGCTCAACGTAAATATCAAAGAAGGTCGATGTTCTGCCAAGCGACATTGCCGCACCGTTCTGCTCCTTGATTGACGCAAGGTACGCAAAGTATGTCCACTGGATAGCTTCTCTAGTGTTTCTTGCGGGCATACTGATATCATAGCCGTACATAGCCGCCATTTCCTTCATCTTCTTCAGGAAGCTAATCTGCTGGAAAAGTTCCTCGGAAAGACGGATCGTATCTACGTCCATTATGTTTTCTCCGACCTTTTTCTTGTCAAGCTGTTTCTGCTCTATAAGATAGTCAACACCGTAAAGCGCTACCCTGCGGTAGTCACCGATTATTCTTCCTCTGCCGTATGCGTCTGGCAGACCTGTGATTATACCTATATGACGTGCAAGCTTCATCTCGTCTGTATAAACTCTGAACACGCCGTCATTATGTGTTGTACGGTACTCAAAGTGTTCTTCAACACTCTGCGACAGCTTGTAGCCGTAAGCCTCGCACGCACCTCTTGCCATTCTGATACCGCCGAAAGGATTTACACCTCTGCGAAGCGGAGCGTCTGTCTGATAGCCAACGATAAGCTCGTTTTCCTTGTCAAGATATGCCGCAGGATAATTGCAGAGAGATGATACCACCTCTGTGTTTATATCCAGTACGCCGCCGTTTTCACGCTCTTTTTTGAAAAGCTCTCCAAGCTTTGCGTTAAGCGCTTTTGTACGCTCGGTAGGGCCGCATAAGAACTCCGGTCCGCCTGAGTAAGGCGTGAAGTTTGTCATTATAAAGTCACGGGTATTGATACCCTCCTGCCATTCACCGGGCTTGAATCCGTCCCAGTAATCCTTGAAGCGAACGCTGAGGTCAGTTGTGTTTCCCATAATTTTACCTTTCCTTCCTGCGAATAATCGCAATACACGTTTGCTGCTTTTCAGCGGAATATTTTTCCGCATACAAAACAAAAAGCAGCCCTATTCGGACTGCCCAGACGGTCGGCATAAGGTGTCCGCTTGATTCGGCGGGCAGGCAGTTACAGCACCCGTGTTGATTCACGGTTATCCGTCAGCGGTAACTGCCGTTTCCTATGGTTTGAGTATAGCACAGCTATATACTTTTGTCAATAGCGGAAATGTAAAATTTATATAACAGTTTTTACCGTAACGCATGGCATAATTGCCTGCCGTTATGCTGTATACAAAAATCCGCCCCGGACAATGCACCGGAGCGGAAAATATTCTGCTTATCGCTTACTTGCAGAGGTCTTTCTTTTCAATAAGAGTTACGCCGTTGTCGATAAGCACCTTAGATGCCTTCTCAACATCTTCGACACGGATAACAATATCCGCTCTGCCTGCAACCTTACCCATTACGGAGTACATATACTCAACATTTATTCCGCAGGCATTTATCTTGCCCATAACGTTATATAATGCGCCCGATACATCGGGGATAGTGAATGCGATAACCTTTGTAACAGCCGCTGTACAGCCGTCAGCCTTCAGTGCCTCAAGCGCCTTGTCGGTATCATCTACTATCATACGCAGTATGCCGAAGTCCGCCGTATCCGCAATAGTCATTGCTCTTATGTCGATGCCTGCCTTGTTCAGTACCTCCATAATACCTGCAAGTCTGCCTTTTTTGTTTTCAACGAAAACCGAAATCTGATCAATATACATACTGTACCTCCTCCAAATTATTTCTTTTCAAACTTGTTCTTTATAGCCCTGTTATCCTGAACTCTTACAGCCTTGCCCATTGAGCGTGCAAGGGTCTTTGGTTCAAGCAGCTTTACATTGATTCCTACGCCGATAGCGGAATCTATCGCCGTTTTTACCCTTCTTGTGTAGTTTTCAAGCGTCTTTACACCGTCACCGAACATATCCGGACGGGTTTCAAGCTGAATTTCAAGGGTATCAAGATTATTCACTCTGTCAACGACCAGCATGTAGTTGGTAGCCTTTTCGTCAACCGACAGCAGCGCCGATTCGATCTGTGACGGGAATACATTAACACCTCTGATGATAAGCATATCGTCTGTTCTGCCCTGGGGCTTCAGCATTCTTACATGGGTTCTTCCGCACTCGCACTTATCATAGATGAGAGTAGCTATATCTCTTGTCCTGTATCTGATAAGAGGCAGTGCCTCCTTTGTTATACAGGTAAATACAAGCTCGCCCTGCTGACCTGCGGGTAATACCTCAAGCGTATCGGGGTCGATGACCTCTGCTATGAAGTGATCCTCGCAGATGTGCATACCGCATTTATACTGACATTCCGCAGACACGCTGGGACCCATTACTTCCGACAGTCCATAGATGTCGTAGGCATTGATTCCGAGTCCGTCCTCTATCTGCTTTCTCATCTCGTCTGTCCACGGCTCTGCGCCGAACAGACCTGCCTTGAGATTGAAATCCTCTTTTTTGAAGCCCTTTTCGTGCATAAGCTCTATAAGGCTTATTGCGTATGAAGGGGTCATACAGATTATAGAAGTACCGAAATCCCTGAACATTTCAAGCTGACGCAGGCTGTTTCCTGCCGATGCGGGAATAACGGTAGCACCGAGCTTTTCTGTTCCGTAGTGCATACCAAGACCGCCTGTGAATAATCCGTAACCGTAGCAGACCTGAACATAATCGTCCTTTGTTCCGCCGATATTGGTAAGCGCTCTTGCGGCGCATTCAGCCCACACCTCAATATCATGAGCCGTATAGCCGACAACTGTCTGCTTGCCTGTTGTACCCGATGATGCGTGTATTCTTACGACCTCTGAGCTTGGTACGGCAAACATACCGTAGGGGTAATTGTTTCTGAGGTCCTGCTTTGTCGTAAAAGGCAGCTTTGACAAATCTGCGATAGATTTTATATCCTCGGGTCTTACTCCTGCCTCGTCCATCTTCTTACGATAAGGTGCAACATTTTCATATACACGTCTTATTGTGCGTGAAAGTCTGTAGGATTGTAACGCCTCTATCTCGCTTCTCGGCGCACATTCGATTTCTTTGTTCCAGTAATTCATTTGTCTGCTCCTGTTTTATGTAATATGCAATTTTAAGACAGCAAAACGTTATTCTGCTGTTTATACTATTGATTTTATCACAATTGCATATCAAAGTCAATTAAATATCGTGCTTTTTGTGCATAGTTCATCAAAACGCAGTTTATACCTATGCACTTTGACAAATATCAGAGCAGGCAGGGCTAAGGTTTGTTTAAGGTTGCAGATATATCATATTAAAAACGGAGATGCTGCTATTGCAAACCTGCGTTTCAAAGGATATAATAAATATGACGGAAGAACAGAAACGGAGAATATACATTGTACAGAAAAAGACGATACAGGCGCAAAAACTCAAAGCCGCAAAAGCTCATTCTGATAGGATTTGCGGCGGCGGTCACGATCGGTGCGTTTTTGACCTTATTGAATATCGAAAAGCAAATTGACGCAGACAGCGCTTCATCGGTGCAGGAAAGTGAAACTACCGCCATTACTGCCGATGCCGTTGCTGTAACTGACATTGCCGAGCCCGAAAAAATTGCTCTTATAAGCGGAAATGTCACAACAGCCGACAGCGTAAAGCTCCCCGATGAGATAAAACAACTGTTGCTCAACTACACCTCGGACAAATACGAATACGCAGGTGAACTGAAATACAGCCCGCTGTCGCAGTATTTCAATACTGACAGTACATACGGCAGGCTGTACGCAGGTTTCTGCAATACCTCGCTTCAATATCTGATATATGCAAGGCAGTGCCGCTCTGCCGATCTTCGCTATGACGAGGCTTCATTTGTGATAAACGTTGAAAGCGCAACCGTGAAAAAGGGCGTTTACACGATAAACTATACCATAAGCGAAAAGGTTGCGTTCGCAATATGCGATACCCCCGCCGGGTCCTGCGGTATGGAGGTCGAGGCGCAGATTTCCAAAGGCACAGACGGGAAATACAAGTTTGATATTCTGGCGGATGATACCGATGTAAACCTGCTCATAGAAGAACGTGTAATGAGTTATCTCGGGTATGATTATGAAGAATATTATCTCAAGGATATGAAAATACCAGACAACCTTGATTACGATAAAATGTATTCGGGCATTCTCAAAAAGCTCAAGGCGGAAGCGGAGAGCAACGTAAACGAGCAGGAGCGGATGCTTGCGGACTATAACGCCGATCCCGACAGCTTCAAAACCTCAAAGACCGCAAAGCACAGCTACGACCGTGACAAAGCCGTTGCTTATTCATACAAATGGGTAAACGGCGAAAGCGTAATCAGAAACCCTGCTTACAGCGACTATGCCGTATACGGCGGAAATTGCCAGAACTACGTTTCGCAGTCGCTGTTTGCTTCGGGGATTCCTATGGACTGGAGCGGCAGTGAGCAGTGGAAATGGTTTGACGATGAAAGCGACCTTTCCGAGCTTCCTACGGGAAGGTCGGGGTCGTGGTCGGGTACGGAATATTTTTACGAATACTGCAACAAGAATACGGGCAAGGGAATAGTAGCCGAAACAGACGGTAATATTTTCTCCGCACAGCCCGGTGATATTATCCAGTATGTAGTTGACGGCTGGGCACACCACAGCGTGATAGTATCAAAGGTAATATATGACGATGACGGCAACGTTATTGATCTTCTCATTAACAGCAATACTACCGACAGAGTTGATTATCCTATGAGTGCATACGGATATACGGACATAAGGCTGATAAAGATAATCGGATATAATGATAAATGATAAAAGCTGTATACTGCGGACGCCTGTAGTATACAGCTTATTTTTCTGCTCTTTCGATATTCCCGATAATATATTCATACTCGGGGTATGATTTTCTTATTCTTTCCCTGCACCGCTCACAGAACTTGTCAAGCTGTGCCTTGTCATCACGCATTTTCTGCTTTGCGCCCCACAGATGCGTATATCTGCTTTGAGGCAGGAACAGCCTGTCCTTGTCAAGAAGCGTTGTATATTCAATACCGCACCTTTTCGCAAGCATAGGGAGCAATCTCTGCTCTGCGAAAACCATATATGTAAGATAATCTCCGCCGTATACCGCCGACTTCATAAATGCTATGGAGCGTGATGTGTAATACTGCTTGAAATCCTCATCGGGAATATACAAAAATGCCGTATTGAGCGGTAACGTTGTATAATCAAGTCCCTCGTCAAGCACCTTGCCTTTCAGCCTGAACGATGAAACATCGGGGTAGACGGACGGCATAAGCTCCTCCTCGTGTGCCGCAATTATCTTATCCTCGAACGGCGGATCTTCCCATACTATGAAATCCGTATCTATCATTGCGCACGGTGCAGGAAACTGCTGTAAAGCAATCAGCTTTCCTCCCGCCCAGAACATAACAGGGCCTATCCCGTCAAGATCGTCTGGAATGACAACCTTTATATCGTTCCATATATCGTTTATGCCGAGAGCGGAAAAAAGCTCTGCTCCTGCACTGTCGGTAAGCATAGTTATGCTGTTGCCGTTCTTGCGCCATTGCAAAGCCGAAATCACTGTGCAGTATATGTCGGGTAGGCTCATAGTGAGCTTCTTACCCGGATTCTTGGCGAAAAAAGCCGCCGATGAAAATGAATGGAATCCGTTCATATAAGATGTATCCCGTATCCGTAGCGGTTAAGCGGTTCAGATGAGAAGAAAAGCATAAGCGCCTTAGGCGTAAAGCTGCCGCCAACGCACAGCTCTTCATAGGAAAAACTGCCCGAAAGAAAACTTGTTATATCAAAACTGCCGATATTGAACGAGCCAAAACTCGTTTTACCCGAGCCGTACTCATATTCGTATTCATATTGATGCTTATAAGAACCGAACGAACCTGCAAACGAAGATGCCGTAAAAGAACCGCTTCCCGTCATAACGGGAAATCTGAACGAACCGTCTGCCGATAAAACAACTGTTCCTGCTTCACGCTTTAAAAACGGAGGTGTCACCGTCTTGAAATGATAACCGCCGTACTCACCGCTGTTATTTTCGCATTCAGCTTCTTCATTTGTTCCTGTGAATATATCCTCAAGTGCCTTGTCCACGTCGCCGTTTCTGTCGATGTTATCAATTCTTGCCGCTTCGTTATCATAGCCTCCGAGCCTTAGCCAGTCAGCAAGTCTGCCGCCGAGATAATAGCCTTTAACATCGGTTATATTGAAATTGTCCCTGATACCGTCAAGGTCGGATACCTTTACTCCGCCTATCCAGAGGCAACAGTTCTGCATAACATCAATCCTTTCGTAAGCATACCTTTTTCAGCGGCGCACGCTTTTTCTCACCATATCAAGCAGTATCGGAGCAACGTTCAGCGACGGCTCAGCCAGCACCGCTTCATACAGCGACTCTATAACAGCTCTCGCCTGTGCCTTGTTTGCGACAAGGCGATGCGTGATAAGATCGTTTTCTTTTATGGCAAGCTGTGATATACTGTAGCATTCGCCGGACGCAATTATATCTTCAAGCATTGTCAATGTTCTGCGGTACATTGCTATAACACCCTCATGCACCGTAGGCTTCGCCGTATCATCGGCTATACGGAGCTTTATCAGCTTTTTAAGTTCCTCGTGAGAATACTCACAAAGCAGCCTTTTAACAGCCGTCCTGTCCTCCGTGATACTTATGTCGTGCGATTCTATCAACATATCCGTGTCACTGCGAAGTTTAAGCTCCGCCCTGTACTTTTCGAAGAAATTCGCCGCTGTTATCCTGCCGTACTCCCCGTGACCGTAAAAGAATGTGTTGCCGTGCGAATCACGGCATCTGCAATCGGGAATGCCGACATTGTGGAACAGCATAGCATACCGTATATCAGCCTGCGGAGGCGCAAACTCAACGCTTTTGGAAATATGCTCCCACAGCGTGCTGTCATAATATCTTTCCTTATATCTCTGCGCTTTCAGCAGTTCAGGCTCTATTGCGGAAAATACCTCCGGAAACCGAGCCATCACGCCCGAAATATTTCTTGTAAGAAGAATCCTTGTAAAGCGTCTTGACAACTCGTGCTTATCCGCCTCACGCAGAAGCGGTGCGTCCGCCTTTATTGCATCGGCTGTAACGCTGTCGATCTCATAATTCTCTGCGCCGAGCAGTTCAAGTGCTGTCAGCATATTGAACGGGTTTGTAACAAGGCTCGACTTTGGTTCGAGTTTAAGCGTCAGCTCGTTTTCGTCAAGATCGTTTTCGTGCCACATCACAACGGGATATTCGCCTATTGCTTTCAGCGTTATCACGCCGTCCTTTATGCACGGCATACCGTCAAACGGATCTCTGAATCCTTTTCTTGGATGGTATGCGATTGCAAATGCGGAAAAATCACGGTGAACAAGGTCGAAAATATAATTGTCGGTATAGACTGCTTTTCCGTCCTTTATTTCGCCGCAATAGCTTGACACCTGTATTACAAGTCCAAGTGATGACACCATAACACTGCTCATATCCTCGTTTTGCGAAACTATCCGCATATCACGGAACACATACAGCATTTCGCTAAAGTCAGCCGTAGTGATAATATCATAATCCATAGGCGAGCCGCCTCTCAGCAGTTCAGCTACGCACTGTCCGACAAAATACGCCTTGTTACCTGCACGTTCAAGCATTTTCAGCACCTGCAATGCCTGCTCGGGAATATTCAGCGTCTGTCTTTTAACAGCCAAGTACGGTCACCTCTTGTTGTTTATTTATCGGGGTATCCCCAGCCGTCCACGCCGCTCTTACTGAGTGCCGTGAACATCCTGAGCTTGAAGCCCTTGTCCTTATGCTCCATATCCCTTAAAAACTCTTTCGTTTTCTGCCTTGACGTTGTCTTATCCGCAGGGCAGACCGACTTCACGATCTCAAACCCATTGCGGTTGCAGACGGATAATACCTGTGACTCAGGCGCAAGCACAAGCGGTCGGATGACCGTTATATCCTTGCGGTCAAGGTGGGTCTTAGGCGAAAAACATCCTATCCTGCCCTCGTTGAACAGGTTCATTATAAATGTTTCGATAACATCGTCATTGTTATGTCCGAGCGCCAACTTGTTACAGCCTGCCGCCTTTGCCGCATCGTGAAGCGCACCTCTCCTCATATTCGCACACAGCGAACAGGGGTTAGGCTCTTTTCTTATGTCGAATACTATCTCGCCTATCTGCGTATGAACAAGGCTGAAAGGCACGTCCAGCTTTTCGCAAAGCCTTGCCACCGCATCATAGTTATTCGGCACACCGTTGAAACCGGGGTCAATCGTGACAGCCGTTATGTCATAATCAAACTCCGCAAACCTTCTCATTTGCGCAAGTCCGGCAAGCAGAACAAGGCTGTCCTTGCCGCCGGATACTCCCACTGCGATTTTGTCGCCCTTTTGTATAAGATCAAAATCCTGTACGGCTTTTCTTATATATCCCAGTATCTTCTGCATTATTTCTTATCCTTTTTGTTCTTGCCGAATCTGAAATAATTCTCACGGTACTTTATCGGGATATTCAGCTTTCTGCTAAGCACCATTACGGTTGCGTCCGAAGCGATGGTCAGCGCAATGAAGATTATGCAGATAACATAAGCCGTATTATTATTTGTAACTATTGCTACACCTGCCGCTCCTGCGGCGATCAGTGCAAACAAAAAACGTGTTTTCTTGAATATTCCCAGAGCAAGCTCCAAAAACACTCCTCCTTTATATCGGCATTAATCCTCGCCGAGCTTCAGTGCCTTGTTGATATTTATCTTTCTGATAATAGCACCGAGTATCGCAAATCCTCCGAGAAGCATTATCGCAATAAGTATATACATCTTAATGTAGTCTGCCTGCATTGCCGCTACTCTGTACGGCGGTATCTGCTCGTTTACATTATACATATACTGGAACAGCGGTACAAACAGGTCGCTTGTAACTCCGCCTATGATAAATGCGCAGATTATTGAAACACCCGATACCAGAAGCTGTTCATATCCCAGTATTCCTATTATCTCACCGAATGAAACGCCCATAGCCCTTAAAATACCGAACTGCAGCGTCCTGCCCTTTATGGACAGTATCCAGTAAATAAGGAAGCCGATTATAGTCATTACCATTATGATTATAAATCCGAGCGTCAGCGCACCGTTCATACCCTGCAGTGAAGGATCAGTCTTTTCGCTTATCAGCATCTGCGAGCTGTCCTTCACGCTTTCGAGCGGCAGCATAGACTCCTCTATACTCTTGTAAAGAGCCTCGCTTGTTGCGCCGTCTTTCATCTTCAGCCATATCTGATAAGGCTCAAGCTCTGTTCTCGCCCTTACATAATTATAATTCATTACCGCAAAGTCGCACTCGTTGGGGTTAAGTCCGGGCCAGTAGTCAACTATAGCCATAACAGTGGTATCAAGGCTGTCGTTTCCGCCCCACTTGAGCGAGATTACATCGCCCTGCGAAACATTCGACTTTTCCGCAAGTCCTCTTGAGATTATAACACCGGAACGGCTCTCTACAAGAGCGTTGCAGTAGTTCCACCAGTGGATAGGCAGAAGATCGTTTCTGAACCACGCCGTCTGTGCGAATTTATCAGGCTCTATTGCCATAAGAGTAAGATCCGCAACATTCTTGTTTGCAATTCTCAGCTTTACATTATCGTTTACAAGAACTCTTGTGGCGATCTCCACGCCGTCAAGCGCCTCATAACGTGAAAAGTCGGTTTCTACATAGGTGCTTGAGCCGCCCTCCTCCGAGGTCGAAAGCGAGTATTCCGTCATTACGACATCTGCGCCGTTCTCATAATAAATCCTGTCACTTATATTGTTGTTTATGGCTCTCGCTGTATTTGCGGAGAACAGACCGAATGAGAAGGTCATTACAAGGAACAGCATAAGGAAACGTTCCTTGCCGCCCTGTGAACGACAAACGGTAGTTATAGCCATATACTGTGAGGGTGTCCAGAACGGACGCAGTACATAATACACAATCCTTAAAAGATACGGATAGATACGGATAAACAGCAGACCGAAGCCCAGTATCATAAGCGTTGAGAATATGAACAGAAGCGGGTCAAGCTCGCCTGTCGCTTCAAAAGTACCCTCAGCTATAGAATTTGTGATATTGGTTGTGTAGAAGTAAAGGAAGCCGAATGACACCGCAAGAAGTACAATATCGACACCGCACTTTTCCCACAGCGACATCTTTACGACCTTTGTCCTGCTCTGCTTATACTGTACGATAGTCAGCTTTGACGCAGGGATAATCGGTATCATTGTGGTGAGGAAGAATACCACTACCGCAAGCAGTGCGTAAATAATGCTTATTCCGGTTATCTTTGCGGCAATTCCTGTGCGGTTTACGAACTCTAAAAATCCGTTTGATACTCCGAGGAACTGACAGAGTATAAGTCCGATAAACGGTGCAACCACAAGCGTCACAATACCGAGTATGCCCGACTCTGCGGCATACATACCGAATATCTGCCACGAGCTTGCGCCACGGCTCTTGAATACGGCAATCTCGTTGCGCTCTCTGTCAACGTTCAGCTGAGATACCATGAACAGATAGAATGCCAGCATTACCATAGCGGGTATCTGGAGTATCCACAGTATACGGGTGAGCTTTTCCGCACGCTCGGTATAGTTGCCGATTATATCCGCAACGTTGAATTCGTGTGCATATCCTGCCTCTTTATAGAACGCATCGTCCTTTTCAAGCTCCGCAGTAACAGCGGATATTCTGTTCATATCAAGCGTATGATAGTCAAGAGAATATCTTCTTGCAATGTTTACCGCATTGAATCTGCCTGCGGGCATAAGGTCGTTTCTTACCATATCGTAATCAACGAATATGGCATTGAGATAGCTGTCGAGCGTTTCTGCCCAGTAGCTGTCGTTGTCGGTCTTCTGCTCATATACGCCGGTGATTTTCACATAGTACGGCTCAACACCTGCCGCAAGCGAAACTATCTTATATGTATTGCCCATATTTATGCCGAGCGTTTTGAGCGCATCTTCTGAAGCAAGTCCCTCGTACACGCCGTCAACAGAGGTCTTTGAGGGCAGCTCGCCTCTGACGAGCTTCATATGGTCAAGACTGTCGGTCATTCCTATTAGCTTCAGCCTTGTAGACAGTTCCGAACCGTTACGCTCGCCGTTTACGATATAAAGGCAATCGTCAATAAGCGTTGTCTTGCTGTTCTCCGAGGCGATTCCTATAGCATTTATCCTTGAATCAGACTTTGATACAACATCGTCTATCGTTGCCTGCTGAGCATTCGTATCGGCAGTTATCTGAAGCGTCTTTGTAACGGAATACAGACCGGGATATTTGTTGTTGTCGATCTGGTACTGCTCCATATCCTTTATCAGCATACGCTGTAAGGATGCGTCCATATATATCGGAATAGTGCTCATCATACCTGCGGCAAGCAGGAAGCCGATGAAAAGACACAGCACCATCCATTTTGTGTTGCGCATTTTGCGCCATAATAAAGTAAACATCTTGTATTATTCCTTCCGAAAGTAAAGCCTGTTCAGTTTGCCGTCTTACTTGACAACAACCTCGTCACCCTCGGAAAGCCCCGATACTATCTGGATCTCCGTAGCATTGCTTATGCCTGTTTCGACATCCGCTTCCTTCTTGACTCCGTCCTTGTAGACCTGTACATAGTTCTTGCCCGACAGCGTCTTTACAAGATACTTCGGTATTACGATCGCATTTTCCGCCTGTTCCTTGATATAGCTTATATCCGCAACCGTTCCCACCTTGCTGAAGCCGGGCAGGCTTCCCTTGAACTCGGCGTATATCGAGCTTGTATCCTCGTCGCCCTGTTCCTTTGCCTCAACAGGCGTTTTTACTATAGTACCCTTGTACTCCTGCTCGTCGATAGTTATTGTAACTTCCTGACCTTTTTTAAATTTTTTATCATCGTTGACGGCCGCCTTTACATATATCTTATCGGGATCTATTATTGTAGCGATAACCTTGTACGCCTGCACCTTCGAGCCGGCGTTCATACGCTCTGCAAAGCTGACAAGTCCGTCACACGGCGCATACAGCTTGGAGGTATCGTACTCGTTCTGAAGCTGTGCCAGTGTATTCTTCTCAATCTCAAGCTGTAAACGGTCATTCTCAGCACCGCTTGAGCCGTATGTATTCTGCGCCTGCTGAACCTTAAGTTCCTGAGTGCGTATCTCGTATTCAAGATCTCCCGTGTTGTATTCGGCGATAAGGTCGCCCTTCTTTACCGTATCTCCTGCTCTGACATATATCGTTTTAAGAGTCCCGTCACGCTCTGTAAACGAACAGTCCTGCTGCAGCTCTGATACGCAGTAGCCGGTCGCACTCGCCTTGTTTATTATAGTCTTCTTTACCGCCTTATAGGTAGAATATGTAACATCCTCCACCTTAAGCACAGGCGGATCGAGCAGCTTTTCTTCCTCCGGGAAAAAATAGCATCCGGAAGCAGAGCCTGCCATAGCAAGCAATGCGGCTATTGCGGCGGCACGCAAAACAGTCTTTTTCATTTTTACTTTCCTTTCCTTTGAACAAAGGGATTTTTGCATCTTTTTCCGTTTATAGAAAATCAAGGATTTTGCTGGCTTTATATGTACAAAATTTAAAAAACACTATAGAGATGCTTATTTTAATTTTAGCATTTTTCACATAAATTTTCTACACTTTTTCAAAATTAAACGATATGCACAAATACCAAAAAGGTTATTTGTTTATTTTGTACACCGTAAAGCAACTTTAAATAATCGAAAAGCACTTGAAAAAGCCGAACGGATTTAGTATAATAGTGAGTAGTGTTTATTTTTCAAATTGACATATAAAATCAATACGACGGGCAGGAAAAGCTCAAGGGAAGGAACAAAATAATGGCTACAAAGTATGTATTCGTCACCGGCGGCGTTGTGTCGGGACTCGGAAAAGGTATCACGGCGGCTTCACTCGGAAGACTGCTCAAGATGAGAGGTTACAAGGTAACTATCCAGAAGTTCGACCCCTATATAAACGTTGACCCCGGTACGATGAGTCCTTATCAGCACGGTGAAGTTTTCGTAACAGACGACGGTGCCGAAACCGACCTCGACCTCGGTCACTATGAACGCTTCATAGACGAAAACCTTTCAAAGTACAGCAATGTAACAACAGGTAAGATCTACTGGACAGTTCTTAATAAGGAACGTCGTGGAGATTATCTCGGCGGCACGGTTCAGGTAATCCCTCACATAACAAACGAAATCAAATCAAGAATATACAGAGTTGCAAACTCAGCCGAAACCACCGCAGATGTTGTTATAACCGAAATCGGCGGTACGGTCGGAGATATTGAAAGCACTCCCTTCCTTGAGGCTATCCGTCAGGTAGTTTCGGATGTAGGCAGAGAAAACGTTGTTTATATCCACGTTACTCTCCTCCCCTTCATCACAGGCAGCAACGAGATGAAGACTAAGCCCACGCAGCACAGTGTAAAGGAGCTTCTCTCACTCGGTATTCAGCCCGACATTCTCGTTTGCAGAAGCGAGATGGAGATTCCTCAGGATATGAGAGATAAGATTGCCAGCTTCTGTAACGTTCGCAAGCAGGACGTTATCCAGAACCTTACCGCTCCTTCTCTTTATGAAGTACCTCTTATGCTTGAAAAGGAAGGCCTTGCAAAGGTAGTATGCGATCATCTCGGACTTGATCCCCGTGTTCCCGATCTCAAGGAATGGGAGGATATGGTTCAGCGTCAGTACAACGCCACAAAGAATACCGTAATCGGTCTTGTAGGCAAGTACGTTGCACTCCCCGACGCTTATATTTCCGTTATGGAATCCCTGCGTCACGCAGGCTTCGAGAACGAATCACACGTTGAAATAAAACTCATCAATTCAGAAGAGGTTACTCCTGAAACGGCAGACGAGCTTCTGCATGATTGCGACGGCATTCTCGTTCCCGGCGGCTTCGGTGACAGAGGCATCGAGGGCAAGATTGAAGCTGTCCGCTACGCAAGAGAGCATAAAAAGCCCTATCTCGGTCTTTGTCTTGGTATGCACATGGCTACGATCGAATTTGCACGTCATGTAGCAGGTCTTACAGACGCAAATTCAAGCGAATTCCACGAAGGCGAGCAGAACGTTATCGACCTTATGCCCGACCAGAAGGATGTTGATATGGGCGGTACAATGCGTCTTGGCTTATATCCCTGCAAGCTTGAAGCAGGTACTATTTCCCGTGAGGTTTACGGCGATGAGCTTATTTATGAAAGACACCGCCACCGCTATGAGTTCAACAACGTATTCCGCAAGCAGCTGACAGAGAGCGGTCTTGTTATCGCAGGTCAGTCGCCCGACGGAAAGCTTGTTGAAATAGTTGAGCTTCCGAGAAGCGTTCACCCCTGGTTCGTGGCTGTTCAGTTCCACCCCGAATTCAAGTCACGTCCCAACAGATCGCACCCCTTATTCAAGGACTTTATAAGAGCGTCGCTTGAACAGGCAAACAAGTAAAGAACGAACAATAACTGCCCGTGAAAGCGGGCGGTTATATTCATATTACGGGATATTTTACATTCCCTTTACACCTTCAGACCGTATTTAATCCATTAAAAGAGGTAATTTATGACAGACAGCAACGTTTATGATAACCGTGAATTATCGTGGCTGAAATTCAATCAGCGTGTACTCGAAGAAGCGCAGGACGTAAATGTTCCGCTCTTTGAGAGAATGAGGTTTATATCAATATTCACAAGCAACCTGGACGAATTCTTTATGGTCCGTGTCGGCTCACTGTATGATCAGGATCTGGTAGACCCTCAAAAGTGCGAGAACAAGACGGGTATGACTGCCGCAAGACAGCTTAAGGAAATCGCACGCAGGGTAAAGGATCTGCTCTATATTAAGGACTGCGCCTTTTCAGAGGTTTCGGCAAAGCTCAGCGAGTATGCCGAGCTTAAAAAGCCCGCCGACCTTAAGGGCGACGATAAGCTGTTCTTAAGGCTGTATTTCGAAAGAGAAATTCTCCCTTTGCTTTCTCCGAGCATTATAGACAAGAACCACCCGTTCCCGTTCTTAAAGAACAGAGCGATATATATCGGCACTCTGCTCAAAAGCAAAAACGAGGAAAAGAAAAAGCAGCTTGTGGGAATATTGAGTGCGGAATGCGACAGGGATTTCCCCCGTGTTATTTTCCTGCCCGGTCAGAATCTGAGATATGTTCTGGCAGAGGATGTGATACTGCATTACATTGATACCCTGTTCCCGAATTTCTTCGTTGAAAACCGCTGTATCATGCGTGTTACAAGAAATGCCGATATTGATGTGAACGAGGCTCTTTACGATCACGATATGGACTTCAGAAACGTAATGGAAGAACTGTGTCGCAAGAGAAAGAAGCTGATGCCGGTAAGAGCCGAGTTTTCATACGACGCTTCACCGGAGCTTGTAAAGCGTATGCTTGATTACCTTGAGCTGTCAGACAGCTTCTCGTTTATGCAGAGCTGTCCTCTTGATTTCGGCTTTATGTCCGCACTTGAGGATAAGCTTGAAAACAGGAGCGAGCTTTTCTACAATCAGGTTTCTCCGCAGAATTCAATAATGGTAAACCCGTACGAGAGTATGTTCGCCCAGCTTTCACAGCACGATATACTTCTGTCGTACCCCTACAACAAGTTCAAGAACTTCCTGCGTCTGCTTGATGAGGCGGCTGACGATCCTTACGTTTCTTCCATAAAGATAACGCTTTACCGTGTCGCAAGAAACAGCGAAATCGTAAGCGCTCTCATAAGAGCCGCAGAAAACGGCAAACAGGTAATGGCGCTTGTTGAGCTTCGTGCCAGATTTGACGAGGAAAACAACATCGGCTGGAGCAAGAAGATGGAGGAGGCAGGCGTTAAGATAATATACGGTCTTGACGCTCTGAAGGTACACTCAAAGCTGCTGCTGATAACACGCAAGCAGGGAAGCAACATCAGATATTATACTCAGATAGGCACAGGTAACTATAACGAGAAAACCTCACGTCTTTACACCGACCTTACGCTGATGACATCGGATAAGGACATAGGTGCGGACGCAAGCACCGTGTTCAATGCTCTGTCGCTCGGTACGACAGTTGAGAGCAGTACAACACTGCTTGTAGCGCCTAAATGCCTCAAGTCACGCATTGTGGAAATGATAGACAACGAGATAACTTACGGTACTAACGGCTATATCGGCCTTAAAATGAACTCGCTCACCGACAAGGATATTATAGACAAGCTGATAGAAGCAAGCTGTCAGGGAGTAAAGATAGAGCTGATAATAAGAGGTATCTGCTGTCTTATCGCAGGAGTGCCGGGTTACACCGAAAACATATCGGTCATTTCGATAGTCGGACGTTTCCTTGAACACAGCCGTATCTATATTTTCGGCAAGGGCGAACGCAGGAAGGTATATATTTCTTCCGCAGACTTTATGACCAGAAATACCGAGCGACGTGTGGAGGTTGCCGTACCGCTGAAGGATAAGATAATTTCCGATAAGGCGGTTGATATATTCAACACAATGCTCAAGGATAACGTCAAGGCTCGTGTGCAGGGAAGCGACGGAATCTACCGCCATAAAAGAGCTATGCCGGGCGAGGAACACATAGAGGTACACAAGCTGTTCTATGAACGTGCATATCAGGAAGCCGAGCAGGCACAAAAGCTCTATAAAGAGCCGAGAAAGTCACTCTTTGCAAGAATCCGTGCAAGACTGCAAAGTAAATAAACGATAAACAAAAGCGGAGCAGATGGAAATCTGCTCCGCTTATATTTTATCTTTTTCTGCTTACTGCACAAGATCCCCGTATACAACGCCAAGTCCTACTGTGCTCATATAAACTCTGCCGTATTTGTTCATATCGCCTACAACAAAATATCCGTTGCCGGGACCGCCGAACTGATGCTGATCATCGCTTACCTTGCTCCATGTCTTACCCTCGTCCTCAGACCAGTAAAGGCCTATGGAATCATCGTTTGTGGGCTTGCCCCATACGAATATGGTATAAGGATCGCTGTCCGTCTTGCCCTTGCCAAGACCTACCGCCAGACAAGCGGCTAAAGAATCCATTCTTGTGAATGTTTTGCCGTTATCTGTTGATACCTGAAGTCCCATTGAAGGATAGTATACAACGCCCTCCTTGCCGGGTGCGACCACAGGTCTTGCCGCAGTGAATACAGAAAGCGTCATATTCTGAGTAAATGTCTTTCCGCCGTCCTCGCTGTAGAAGAACGCACCGCCGCTTGCGGCATATACATAATCGGGGTTTACGGGGTCGCAGATGATTTTCTTTGAGCCTACTCCACCATTGCTCTTTGTCCAGGTCTTGCCCTGATCGTTGGAATAGTAGATGCTGCTGTCGTTTCCGGGTGCCCAGAAGAATCTCTTTCCGTCAGCAGAAACTGCCACATAGCCGCCGTAAGCGATCTTTCCGCTCTCAAGCGGCGAAACGGTAACATTCACCCATTTCTTGCCTGCGTCAAGCGTATACCAGAAGCCCGGCTTTTCTTCACTGCCGCCGCACTTTACCCATATATCAGTTGCCTTTGCCGCTATCGCAAGACCGGTCATTGAGCCTGCAACGCTGTTATGTACCATACCGTATTCTTCGGCACTATCCTGTACAAAACCGTCATAGTCGCCTATAACGCTTACCAGCTTACCGCCGGGTATGCTGATTATATCATACGGAACAGTTTCTTCTATGCCCTTTGAGAAGAAGTAGAATTCGGGGCTTTCATCCCATATATTATCGCAGGTGAACACACCGTTACCGGATACCACCATTATCTTATTTGTGTTATTGGGATCAATCGCCATTGAACTGCACCAGTGCATAGACGCTGTCGAGATCCACTCTACTCCGCCGTCACTCATCTTCATCTTTTCGTTGAGAAGCGTCCAGTTCTTGCCGCCGTCCGTAGTAACATAGAATTCATCGCCGTACTGACCGTTAGGCTGAGGAACATATATGTTCTCTGTGCAGGCAACCATTCTGTCGGGGTTTGAAGGATCTATCACCACATCACCGAAGCTCTTTTTTGCAGGAGAAATATCTGTCAACGAATCGTTCGACATATCGAGAATTCTTACGCCGCCGGCAATTCTGTTATTGTTCCATGGCCCTTCGGTATTGGCATAGGTAATGACGATCTTGCCGTCACCGTTGTACTTCATTCTCTGAACCATGATTCCCTTAGGTGCGTCTGCAACAGAATTCCATGTAACGCCTCCGTCGGTCGATTTATAAAGGTTTTCCTCCTGTATTCTCGAAACAGCCGCATATATAGTTGTGCAGGCACTGTCATCGCCCGACTTGGGGTCGATTATGATACTGCATATACCGTTGCCATTTGATGTTGTCGTCTTTGTTCCCATATCAAGCGCAGTGAACGTTTTTCCGCCGTCAGTCGACTTTATCATACCGCCTGTTCTTCCGCCGACATATACTATATCGCTGTTCTTGGGGTCAACCGCAATACGCTCGCCGTTTCCTCTGCCCATACCGTTTCCGTGTGCCTTTATCATATCCGTAAGGTCGGTACGGTTCCACGTTTTGCCGTAATCATCGGAGTATAGAAGGCAGGTTTTGCCGTTGCTGAAATACTCCGTGCCTGCAAGCATATATACCTTGTTAGGATCTTTTTCTCCGAATGCAAGACCGTCTATACCGAGCAGACCTCTGTCTTCCTCACTTATATCGTAAGACATGGATTCCCACTTCTGAGTATCCTTATTATAACGATATGCACCGCCGACATCTGTACGGGCATAATATAAGCCCTGCTCGCTTGTTGCAAATACGCCGCTTACGAATCCGCCGCCGCCCATAGCTACCTGGCTGAACGTAAACTGTGCCTGAGCCGTTCCCGAATTGCCTCCAGATGTTGTATTATCGCTTGTCATACTGCTGTCGCCACTGCCCGATGAGGTCACGTCGCCGCTTGACGATGTTCCCGAATTATCGTTTCCGTTACAGCCTGCGGCACATATCGCCGTTGCTACCGCAAGTATGACCGCTGTTATTTTTCTGTACTTCATTCCTTGTTCCTTTCTTGTTAAAGCACGCTTGCTTAATTTTCATGTAAACCTTTACACAAGTATTATGCACCATTTAAGTTAAATTTGCAAGACTTGTTTTGCTATTTTGTGAATATGTGATAAATCCTCGTAGCCACTATTGGTGATAATCACGGATTTTGCAACAAGAAAAATATGGGCGTGACTTTTGTGCGCTTATATAGTATAATCTTTGTGTAATCGAATACAAGTCCTGTCTTATCACGTTTACGGCAGGCAAACGGAAATGGAAAAGGAAAAGAAAAATGAAAAAACGCATCATCTCCCTTATCTTATGTGCGGCAGTAATAATATCCGCCTGCGGCTGCAGTGCCGATAACGGCACCTTGTCAGCCGACAGTTCATCATCAGCTTCGGCAGTGTCTTCTGCCGAAGCCGCATCGCAGGATACCTCCTTAGACAGCGGTTCGTCTTACGATACCTCGTCAGACGCTTCTGATAAAACAAGCTCCGATAAGCAGAACAGTTCGTCATCTGACAGTTCAGACAAGCAAAACAACTCGTCCGATGCTTCTTTTGAAACGTCAAAGCCTTCGACAAACAAGCAGGAAACCGGTTCTTCTGCCGTTACGTCAAGCAAGCCCGCAAACAACACAGGTTCAGCAACAAACAAGCCTGCGTCTGCAACCGCCGCCGATACCACCAAAAAGCCTTCCGCAACGACTACCACAACAACCTTAAAGCAGACTGACGACAAGCCGCTGAACTTTTCGAAAACCTATGAAGCGGAAAATGGAAAGCTGTCAAACGATATGTCCGTCATATCAGGCGGCAACGCATCCGGCGGAAAGTCGGTAGGTAAATTCGAAAATGACCGCTCCTACTGCCAGATTAAAATAAATGTTCCGTCAGACGGTATTTATGATATTGTAATACGCTCAATGGGCATCGGCGGTCCCAAAGAAAACGACATTTATACCGATGGTAAGAAGGTAGGCACTTTCACCAGTGAGAACAATAAATTCTCGGATTACACCGTAAGTGCGGTAAGCCTTACAAAAGGCGACCACAATATCCGTATAATCAAGTCATGGGGCTGGATAGAGCTTGATAAAATAACAGTAAAGACGGGTGCAAAAATAAGCGACAGCACCTATAACGTCACATCATCTCTTGTCAACAAAAACTCCACCGCAAACACAAAGAAGCTGTACAGTTTCCTTAAGGACAGCTACGGAAAATATGTAATCACAGGTCAGCAGTGTGACGGCGGAATAAACGGCAACGAATTCAAAGCGATAAAAAATCTTACCGGCGACTACCCTGCACTGCTTGGACTCGATATGATGGACTACACTCCGTCAAGAACGGCATTCGGCGCATCATCCTCCGCTGTTGAAAAGGCGATAGAATTTGCCAACAAGGGCGGTATCGTAACATTCTGCTGGCACTGGAACGCTCCGACCGAATACCTTAACAGCACCGCCAACAGTCCTGACGGCTGGTGGGGCGGATTCTACACCAAGAGCGGCAAATTCGATATAGCAAAAGTAATGAACGGTCAGGACGCAAAAGGAAAGAAACTGCTTGACCGCGATATCAAGGAAATAGCTAAGCAGTTAAAGCGTCTTGAAAAAGCAGGCGTACCGGTTATATGGCGACCTTTGCACGAAGCTTCCGGCGGCTGGTTCTGGTGGGGCGCAAAAGGCTCAGACGCTTACAAAAAGCTGTGGAAATACCTTTATAAAGAGCTGACAAATACATACGGCTGTAACAATCTTATCTGGGTCTATAACGGTCAGAGCGCTGACTGGTATCCGGGTGATGAATATGTTGATATTGTAGGCGAGGACATCTATCCCGGAAATCACGTCTATGACCCTCAGGTAAGCCGTTTCAAACAGGCGATAAACTACGGCAGTAAAACAAAGATAACGGCTCTCACAGAAAACGGCTGTATCTTTGATATAGATTCCGCCGTGAGCATAAACGCACTGTGGAGCTGGTTCATGACATGGGGCGGCGAGTTTACCGTTAACGGCAGTAATTACAGTGAAAAATACACTGAAAAATCGGTTATACAGAAAATGTACGCAAGCAAATATTCATTAACTCTCGGATCGCTTCCGAAAATCTATTGACATAAGCTGAAAACGCTCCGACAGGAACACCTGTCGGAGCGTTTTTATTACCGTTTCCGGCTTACGATATTTTGGGTATAATCATCATACCATAAGCGAGCATATCTTGTTGCTGTACTCAACGGGGTCTTCTATAGGCATACCCTCAACAAGAAGCGCCTGATCGTACAGAATCTCGCTGTATGTTTTCAGCTTGTCCTTATCCGTTTCATACAGCTTTTTCAGCGTTTCATAGATAGGATGCTCTGCATTGATCTCCAGCACCTTTTCAGCCTTTGCGTCATGCTCTGCGGGCATCTGGCTGAGCACCTTCTCCATCTCTATTGAAAGCAGACCGTCACTGGTCAGGCATACTGCGTGGGACTTCAGTATCTTTGACAGTCTTACATCCTTTACCTTACCGCCGAGCGATTCCTTCATGAAAGCAAACATATCCTTGCTTTCCTCAGCCTTAGCCTTCATTTCTTCCTTTTCTTCGGGAGTTTCAAGGTCAAGGTCGCCTGCGGATACTGACTTGAACTGCTTTTCGTTATAGTCGACCATCATCTGTAAAGCAAACTCGTCAACGCTGTCGATAAGATAAAGTATCTCATAGCCCTTATCCTTTACAAGCTCGGTCTGGGGGAGCTTGTCTATCTTGTCTACAGTTTCGCCGCTTGCAAAGTAGATGTACTTCTGATCTTCCTTCATTCTTGAAACATACTCTTCAAGAGTTACCAGCTTCTTTTCGTATGAAGAATAGAACAGCAGCAGATCCTTAAGCAATTCCTTGCCTGCGCCGAAGCCGTTGTATACGCCGAACTTTATCTGAAGTCCGAACACCTTCCAGAACTTTTCGTATCTCTCACGGTCGTTGCGGAGCATCTTTGTAAGCTCGTTCTTGATAGAACGCTCAAGGCTCTTTTCGATTATCTTAAGCTGTCTGTCGTGCTGCAGCATCTCACGGGAGATATTGAGCGACAGATCCGCAGAGTCAACAAGACCCTTTACAAAGCTGAAATAGTCGGGGAGCAGATCCGGGCATTTATCCATTATAAGAACGCCGTTCGAATAAAGCTGTAAGCCCTTTTCATAGTCCTTTGAATAGTAGTCGAAGGGAGCTTTTGACGGAATGTACATCAGTGCGTTATATGTTGCGGTACCCTCTGTCTTTGTGTGGATATGTGCGATAGGATCGTCATAGTCGAAGAACTTTTCCTTGTAGAACTGATTATAATCCTCGTCTTTAAGCTCAGACTTGCTCTTGTTCCAGATGGGTACCATACTGTTGAGCGTTTCTATCTCGGTATGTGTTTCATACTCGTTCTCAGTGCCTTCCTTGAGGTGCTGATGGCTTACCTCCATCCTGATAGGATAACGGATATAGTCGGAATACTTCTTTACTATCATACGGAGCTTGTAGTCCTGCAGATACTCGTCGTACTCCTCTTCTTCGGTATTTTCCTTTATCTTAAGGGTTATCTTTGTGCCGACATCTTCCTTGTCACAGTCTGTGATAGTATAACCGTCTACACCCTGCGAATACCACTTATATGCCTGCTCACTGCCGTAAGCCTTAGACTCGACAGTAACCTCAGACGCTACCATAAAAGCAGAGTAGAAGCCTACACCGAACTGACCGATAACGTTTATATCATCCTTTTCTGTATCGGTATTGTCGTTCTTGAATTTGAATGAACCGCTGTTTGCGATAACACCGAGATTATTTTCAAGCTCGTCCTTTGTCATACCGATACCGTTATCGGTAATTGTTATAAGACGGTTTTCCTTGTCAACCGCAAGGTCTATACCGAGGTCTTTTCTCTCTATGCCGAGATTCTCCGTCAATGACTTGAAATACAGCTTGTCAAGCGCATCGCTTGCATTTGAAATAAGCTCACGCAGAAATATCTCCTTATGAGTGTAGATCGAATTGATCATCATATCAAGCAAACGCTTTGATTCTGCCTTGAATGCCTTTTTTGCCATTAAAATCATTTCCTTTCTATGCCTGCGCCTTATATAGCGGCGATAATACTGAATTTACACCGATCACAATCGGTTTAGCACTCTATCACTCTGAGTGCTAAAATATATTATAACACTATTTTTATATTTGTCAAGAGGTGTTTTAAAAATGTTTGTATTTAAAACAAATCCGTGATTTCAAGAGGAAATTTTAACATCGGCTATTGACAATTGTTCATTTTTAAACTATAATAATATTGTTCAAATTTGAACAATATCATCTTTCGACAGAAAGGACAGGAATATGACTACAAGCAGCTTCTGGAATTTCATCTCTGCCGCAGAGGACGAATACAGCGTGTACAGAAAGCGCATTATGGCAAAGTTTTCTCTCTCAGCCGCAGAAACGGATATAATTATGTTCCTTGCGAACAACCCCGGCTATGACACGGCGGCGGATATTTCAAAGGTCCGCCGTATACTGAAATCGCAGGTTTCGGTTTCTGTAAAATCACTGTGCGAAAAGGGCTTGCTGACAGGTACTTATAAGGACGGAAACAAAAAAAGCGTGCATCTTTCCCTGACGGCAAAGGCAAAACCTGTTGTCACATACGGCAAAAAGGAACAAAGCGATTTTGCGGCTGTTCTGTTTGACGGATTTACCGATGACGAAATCGCCGCATTTGAAAGATACCATATTAAAATACTGGACAATATAAACAGAAAAAGGAGCGACAAATAATGCAATATCTTATAACGACCGCCGTTTGCCTGCTTGCAGGTCTTGGCGCAGGTCTTGGAACAGGGTTTGCCGGTATGAGTGCGGCGGCGGTAATCACGCCTATGCTTGTTACATTTCTCGGTATAGAGCCGTATACCGCTGTCGGAATCGCCCTTGCCTCAGATGTTCTGGCAAGTGCCGTATCGGCTTACACATACGGAAAGAACAAAAACCTTGATATTAAAAACGGGCTTGTGATGATGATAACAGTGCTTATTTTCACGGTTGTCGGCAGTTTCGTTTCAAGCCTTGTGCCGTCGGTTACAATGGGCAATTTCTCGGTATTCATGACGCTTTTGCTCGGCATTAAATTCATAGTAAGACCTGTAATGACCACAAAAGCCGATATGAGCGCAAGATCCGCAAAATCAGTATTGATAAAGTCAATCATCTGCGGTATTATGGTCGGCTTCATCTGCGGATTCATCGGTGCGGGCGGCGGTATGATGATGCTCCTCCTGCTCACAAGCGTTATGGGCTATGAGCTTAAGACTGCTGTAGGCACAAGCGTATTTATTATGACATTCACTGCGCTTACAGGCTCTGTTTCGCACTTTGCGATAGGCGGACTTCCGGATATGCTCCCGTTCATCCTCTGCATAATCTTCACGCTTATCTTTGCAAGAATAGCCGCAAAGATAGCGAATAAGGCAAGTCCGAAAACGCTTAACCGTGTGACCGGCATTATCCTTGTAATACTTGGAATTGTAGTTCTCGGTTTTTCACTGATTAAATAAATCCGGCAAATAAATATAACTAAAGCCACGATGATAAAAAATCGTGGCTTTGATATTACTGTACCTCTACCTCAGGCATTTCTTTCGTTTCATCCTTCTGTAAAGCTTTCTTCTCTCTGAATATAAGCGAGAAAACAGTTCTTACAACAGGACCCGCAAAAAAGAGTTGCCAGCACAGAGCCATAGGAAAATTGGTTATCGTTGTCTGAATCCACACCGCAATAACTTCGCTTCCCGCATTTTTGAACAGAAGAGTTGCGGCAAGGCTCATAAGCGGGCACATAAAGATAACTGAAATAACCGAGATACCGAGAACTATGAAAAACGGATTATCACGTTCAGGATTAATTATTTTAAAAGTCTTGTACTTTGCTATCCTGCCGACTAAAAAAATATCAAGCACGAAAGCAATAGGTCCCATTATCACAAGCTCCTTGAAAGCAAGTAAAAAGACCTCGTTTGTCATGCCGCCGATATTAAGTGCTATATTATAGCATATCATGGCGTACACCATAACAAACACCATCATAACAGTAAACACGATTTCCTGAAATAAGTTTTTGGGCATAAAAAATTCCTCCTGATAATAACAATTTACACTTTATTGTGTTGTTCGTTATCATCCGGGGGATGTGCGTTTCCAATTAGACCAATATTCTTTTTACGTTATAGATTTTAACATATTCCGCACCCATAGTCAATTGTGAAGTGAAACGAAAAAAGCACCGCTTTGGCAGTGCCTTTTTGTATATATATCACTTTTCCTTTTTACACTTTTTCGCTTCTGAATCTTCCGACAACATTTGCATTCTTGTCAATGTTTACCTCGAATCTCAGCGTACACGGCGAATAGTGAACATTTTCGCCTTCTGAAATAACCTCATAGAAGAATGCCAGAGCGCCTCCGTCCTCCATACGTCTTACGGCGCACTTGCAGAAGCCTTCGGCGATTGCCCTCTTTACATAAGGTATATCACGGTCGTATGTACAGAAATTGTCCTCCGTAACGGGAATATTAACATCCCCGTCAGAACAGCTGTTTTCTCTCAGCATAGTTTCAAGCGGTGATACTTTCTTACGGCTGAATTCCGCAAACGGAGCTTTCTTGGCAATTTCGCCCTTTCTTGCAGGGTGTCCGTTTATTTTCCAGCACGGACGTGTAACAACGACCGTTTCTCCTATATGGAAATCATTGTTGAGATGCTCGCTCTGTGCCGAATAGAAATCAAGCGTATCCTTGTCTATCACGACCTCTTTTGCCTTATCACGCACTATTCCGACAAGTTCAAGCATAGAGAGCAGCTCGCCTGCCTTTTCCATGCACTTTTCATCGCTCCATATCTCATAATTGCGGAAGTTGTTTCTCCAGTACGTCTTTATCGGCAGATCGCCTATAAGCGCCTGTATCCTCATTTCCCAGTCGAACAGTATACCGCTCTTACTGCGTATCTTGTTCTCCTTGATGGCATTGAGCGGTTCAAGCAGCTGTGCAAACGATGCGATATTATCCGCAATATCCTGCGCTATGTACTTTCTTGTATCGCTGGTCTTCTTTTTCTCGTTTTCTTCCTCAATCTTTTCATCGCTGTACTTATCGAAATCGTCCTGTCCACCGTCAGCCGTATCGAACAGTGAAAATACCTCTGAGGGATCGTTAAATGTTTTCTTTACCTCAGGCTCGTCATCCATAAGCAGATTTCCGAACAGATCCTCTACCTCGGCAACATTCTCATCGTGCTTTTCTTCGGTAAGCTGTACAGGCGTATATGCTTCGTCCGGCAGATCGAAGAAGTCCATAGTTCTCGGCTTTTCGTCAGCGTCAATCGGCTCGTCCGGAGTTTCGGACAGCTCATCGGATAATGTACTTTCCTCAAAAATACCGCTTGTCTGTTCAAGATCATCGTCCGAAATATCTTCGGAGCTTCCGGTGCTTCCGGTGCTGTCAGCGATTTCGGATATTCCTATAAAGTCGCCGAATTCTTTCAATGCGTCCTCTACAGACTCAGCTGTACGAACAGAAGAAACAGGCTCGCTTGCGGTTTCCTCTGCCATTATAGCGTGGAACTGTTCTTCAAGCGACTTTTCTTCGCTGTCGGCAGTTTCTTCCTGCTCGGCTATTTCTTCAAGAGCCTTTACTGCGTCCTCGACAGGCTCGCTTACGGGTTCTTCGGTGGCGGTGTAATTTTGCTCATCGCTAATTTCAGCTTCGCTGTCGGCGGTTTCTTCCTGCTCTGTGATTTCCTCAAATGCCTTTACTGCGTCCTCGACAGGCTCGCTTGCGGCTTCTTCGGTAGCAATATCATTTTGTTCGCTTTCAGTTTTGCTGTCGGCGGTTTCTTCCTGCTCGGCGATTTCTTCAAAAGCCTTTACTGCGTCCTCGACAGGCTCGCTTGCATAAAGATCGAAAATGCTCTCATCAACAGGCAGATTTACGTCTTCAATTTCTTCATTATCCTGTATAACAGACGGCATTTCTGCAAGCTCCTGAACCGCATTAGCTATCGGAGCGGATGTCATTATCCCCTTTTCAAGCAGCATCTGTTTCGGCATTTCGGCTTGCTCGTCAAAATTCTCCTCAACTGCCGTTACTGTTGCCGTTACTGCGGGTAAGGCTTCTTCGGCTTTATCCTCGGCTTTTTTGCCGCTTTCGCCTGCGTCCTCGCCTTCATTACCGACAGACGATTCAAGCCTGTTGAAATGGTCGAATACACGCTCAAAGCTGACCCCGGGATCGCCGTCATCTTCACTCTGAGTAAATGTAAAATTGACAGGCGCTATCTCAGGCTCGGTTTCGGTTTCGCCGCTATCCCTTTCGGACATAGGCTTATACCGGCGTACAGCCTCATCAATACGGCTGTTTATCGCATCGGTCTGTTCTTCCTCGCTTATAGGCTTTCTGATTATCTCCTTATGAGTTACCTCGCCGTTTTTCCATACGGTCAGGCTTTTCTTTCTGAGCGGAGTCTGCGTTTCCTCCAGCTTTTTCTTGGCGTATACAGCCGCACCTACGGCAGCCGCCGCACCTACAGCGGCAACAATCGCCTTACTTATCTTCATATATTATCAACCTCCCGGCTAACGCCGAAATATTATTCAACACTCTTGAGTGCCTCGACCATATTGACCTTCATAAGCCGTCTGTGCATAAACAGCATTACTATCACGGCAAAGCATATCGTTATAAGACCCGAGAATACAAAGCTCATCGGATGCACTGTTCTGCCGAACATAACCATATCAATTTCAGCCGTCTTTACAACAAAGTCAACAAGGAATCTTCCGAATATCATACCTGCCACTGTTCCTATAAGGGTAAGTATCACCGTTTCCCTGAACACATACATTGATACTTCCTTATCATAGAAGCCAAGCACCTTGAGCGATGCGATCTCCCTTATACGCTCGTTTATATTGATGTTCGTAAGATTATAAAGCACTATGAACGCAAGCGCACCTGCACTCACTATAAGAACCACTATTACAAAAAGCAGTGATTTGAGCATAGAACTGAATGTTCCCGCAACGCTTGTCTTGAAGCTTACTCCCATAACTCCGTCTATCTTCATAAGCTCCTGTGCAAGCTCGTCCCTGTCACTTTCGGTCATATCGTCGCCGTCTTCAGAGTTGAAGAAGAAGCAGTTATACGGCAGTCCTTCCTCGCCGCTAAGCTCCTTGTACAGCTTTTCCGTGATATACACATAGTGATGGGCGTAGTTTTCGCATATCTCGGTTACCGTAGCAGTAACTCGCTTCGTTTCCGACAAAGCTATCGTTACCGTATCGCCCTTCTTTATACCGCCGAGCAAAGATGCCAGCTTCTCGTTTATTATAACGCCGTCGTCGGTTACCGTGTACTGTTCGCCTGTCCGTCTGTCCTTTACCGTCACAAACTGTGCGATGGTTTCGTTGTCCGCTCCGCCGAATATATACGCTTCTGTACTTTTCTTGCCGTTATATACCGTTATCTGCTTTTGATATATCCTGTTGCCCTCGCAGTCATAACGTTCAAGCATCTTTTCTATCTTTGCCGTTTGTTCATCGGTCACTGTATTGTCATAAGCGGTAATACCGGTATAATTGCTTATCTCGCCGAACTGCTTTTGCAGAATATCGTTTACGCTGTCATACACGCCGAAGCCCGTCAGCACAAGCGCTGTACAGCCTGCAATGCCCACTATCGTCATAAGCATTCTTCTCTTGTAACGGAATATATTACGCATCGTTACCTTATAGCTGAACGAAAGCCTGTTCCATATAAAGCCTATACGTTCAAGCAGTATCTTCTTACCGCTCTTTGGTGTTTTCGGCCGCATAAGTGCCGCAGGGCAGTCGTGAAGTATGCCACCGCACGAGAAATAAACTGTAACAGCAGTAAGCAGTACAGATACCCCTGTGGTACATATCATAAGTATATAGTCATACGGCAGAAGAATATCGGGGATAACATACATCATTCCGTATGCGGTAATAATGATCGCCGGGAATATCTTCATTCCCACAAGCATACCCGATACAGCGCCAGCCGTTGCCGCTGTCAGTGCATAAAGCAGATATTTGAATATAATAGCGCCGTTTTTATAGCCAAGCGCCTTGAGCGTTCCTATCTGGGTACGCTGTTCCTCTACCATTCGTGTCATCGTGGTAAGACATACAAGCGCCGCCACCATTACAAAGAACAGGGGGAACACCATAGCTATATTGCCTATTCTTTCGGCATTCTGACCGTATTCACTGTAACCCGGGTTATCATCACGGGTAAACAGATACCACTCAGGTCTGCTCGTCTTTTCGAGCTTTTCCCTGCCGTCGTCTATCTTCTTCTGAGCATCGGCAAACTGCTTGTCCGCATCGGTTTTTGCTGTTTCAAGTGCCGTCTTGCCCTCGTTATACTCCTTCAGACCCTTTTCATAATCGGCATAATTCTTGTCATACTCCGCTTTACCGCTGTCATACTTTGCCTTGCCCGAAACATACTGTGCGTATCCTGCGTCATACTGTGCCTTTCCTGCGTCATACTGTGCCTTTGCGCTTTCGTACTGTGCAAGTCCGCTTGTGTACTGAGAATATCCGTCCTCGTACTGCTTTTTTCCGTCCTCATATTTGGCATAACCGATTTCGTACTGCAGCTTTCCGTCATTATATTGCTTAAGCCCGTCATTATACTGTGCAAGTCCGCTCTCATACTGTTTCTTCTGCTTGTCAAGCTCCGCCTGCGAGCTGTCGAGCAGCTTTATGCCGGCATTATACGCCTCTTTGGTGATATTACCCTTCTTGTAGGAATCCTCCAGCGTATCACGGCTCGTACTTATCATTGCCTGCTGACTTAATATCTTTGCGTTTGCATCGTCAAGCTGAGCCTTGCTCGACTTTAGCTGTGAATCCGCATTCTCAAGCTGTATTTTAGCCGTAACAAGCTGTATATAGCTTTCGTCAAGCGTTTTCTTTCCGGCTTCAAGCTGCAGCTTCGTTTCGTCCAGTTTTTTCTTTGTGCTGTCAAGCACCGCTTTCGTCGCCGTCAGGGTAGCCCCGTTCGTGTCAAGCTCCTTTTTTGCCTCATCAAGCTGTTTTTTCGATTCATCAAGCGTTTTCTTGCCGCTTTCAAGCTGAGGCTTTGCTTCGTCAAGCTGTTTTTTTGCATCAGACAGCTTCTTTTCGTTTTTCTCTATTTCTGCGTATGCTTCGCTCTTCTTTTTATCAAGCTCTTTCTGCCCGTCGTCAAGTTCCTTCTTTGCATCGCCTGCTATTTCGTCAAAACGCTCTTCTTCTCTTACATCCGCTATTTTCTGTATCTTCTTTTCAAGAGCGTCACGGGCATCCTCATATTCATCGCTGTAACAGCTGTACTGCTTTAGCTCGTCCGAGTTTATCATAACCTGAGTATATACCTCTGTCTTGAAACAGCTTTCCGGTATGTAACAGATCATATAGACAGAACCGCTTCCTATGGTCGTGTTTCCACGCTCCGCATCAGATATATACATAGGTGATGCGAATTTTCCGACTATAGTAAATTCCTTGACCGACAAAGTTCCGTCTATATCCGTGTCTTCATCGCCACACAGCGTCAGCTTGTCCCCGACTTTATAATGAGCAAGCAGTTTACCGCTGTCGATAACGCACTCGTTTTCTTTTTCGGGAAGTCTGCCGTCAACTATCTGCAAAGAGCTGTACGGATTGTTTTCGCCCGTTTTGTCAAGAGAATATACCCTTGCGACCTTCTTTTCGCCCGAATCCGTGTTGACGTATGCGTCCGTGAAATATCCGGGATAAACATCAACATCCGGAAGCCCTTTTTTCAAAGCGTCTATATCGTTATCGTCAAATCCGTATGTAGATACCAGCCTGATATCCGACAGGGAAGTCCTGTCGTAATAATGATCCGACGATACCTTCATCGCAGGAGCGCTCTGCAGAAGTCCCGCAAAAAATCCTGTGCCGATAGCGATTATACCGAATATCGAAAGAAAACGGCTTTTCGTCTTCTTCATCTCGGCAAACGCATTTTTCAGCATTGCATTTTTCATATCCGTTCCCTTTCCCCGCTTACCACTCTATTTCTTCAACGGGTGTCGGATGCTCGTTTACTACTATTTCGCTCACCTTACTGCTTTTCATGTGTATAACCCTGTCAGCCATAGGGCATATCGCCGTATTATGCGTTACGAGTATTACAGTCATATTTTCACTGCGGCAGGTGTCCTGAAGTAATTTCAGTATCATCTTGCCGGTGTTGTAATCGAGCGCACCCGTAGGTTCGTCGCACAGCAACAGCTTGGGCTTTTTCGCAAGCGCTCTGGCTATAGCCACTCTCTGCTGTTCACCGCCCGAAAGCTGAGCCGGGAAGTTGTTTATTCTGTCGGTAAGTCCGACCTTTTCCAGTATCTCTACAGCAGGGATATAGTCCTCCACCGTCTGAGTAGACAGCTCAATATTCTCCTTTGCCGTAAGGTTCGGGATGAGATTATAGAACTGGAATATAAAACCTATATCGTATCTTCTGTAGTCGATAAGCTCTTTTCTGCTGTAACCGCTTATCTTACTTCCGTCTACATAAAAGCTTCCCGATGTAGCGGTATCCATACCGCCCAGTATATTAAGCACCGTAGTCTTGCCCGAACCGCTCGGTCCTACGATTATTGCAAATTCGCCCTTTTCAATGTCAAAGCTGACCTTATCGTTTGCGTTGATTATTATATCGCCCATACGGTACTGCTTTGTAATATCGCTCAGCGTAACAAAACTCATTGTAATTCCTTGCACCCTTTCGTCCGTTGTTTCCTGAAATCGTTACTCTATTAAATTATACCATTTTTCACGGTACAATTCAACAGCCGTTCTATATTTATTTATAGTGTATTCCGACATTTTTAACTCCCTATAAATTTCAATGCCGTTAAAACAAAAATTATTCTCATTTTACTTGACAAACGCATTTGCTTATGCTACAATATCAATCGGAAAAATCCCTTATCAAGAGCGGTTTACATTTTCTGCATTAAAATGCAGATCGGGAGTCAGGCTCCGTAAACCCAGCAACCGTTTCGCTTGAGCTTTCTTTGCGAAAAATGGTGCTAATTCCTACGGCACGGCAAGGGCTGTGACCGAAAGATGAGGAGCAGGCAGTCAGCAAGCTCCGAAAGGGGCTTTTTTTAATGCAGTTTTACGCAGGTATATGCGTATGGGATACGGTTTAAAACCGCTATATGAAAGGAAAAATCAATGGCAAAATACTTATTCACTTCCGAAAGCGTAACAGAGGGTCACCCCGACAAGATCTGCGACAGGATCTCAGATGGTGTGCTTGATGCGATATTAGCACAGGACAAGAACGCCCGTGTAGCCTGCGAAACCTGCGCCACAACAGGTATGGTTCTGATAATGGGCGAGATCACGACAACGGCAAACGTTGACATTCCTGCAATAGCAAGAGATGTCATAAAGGAAACAGGCTATGATAACAGCGACTACGGCTTTGACTACAAGACCTGCGCTATACTCACGACGCTTGACAAGCAGAGCCCCGATATAGCTATGGGCGTTGACAACGCTCTCGAGGGCAGAGATAACAATGAATTTGACACAGGTGCAGGCGATCAGGGTATGATGTTCGGCTATGCGTGTGATGAAACCGAGGAGCTTATGCCCCTTACGATTTCCCTTGCTCACGCACTTTCAAAGAAGCTCACAGCAGTAAGAAAGTCAGGCGAGATACCCTATCTTCTCCCCGACGGAAAGACGCAGGTAACGGTAGAATATAATGAGGACGGCACTCCATCAAGAATTGACACTGTCGTTGTTTCCTCACAGTACAAGGCTGATGTTACGCAGGAACAGCTCAGAGCCGATATTATCGAAAAGGTTATAAAGACTACCGTTCCCGCTTCTCTGCTTGACGAAAATACAAAGATGCTGATAAATCCCACAGGACGCTTTGTAGTAGGCGGTCCTCAGGGCGACAGCGGTCTTACAGGCAGAAAGATAATAGTAGATACATACGGCGGTGTCGGCAGACACGGCGGCGGCGCATTCTCAGGAAAAGATCCCACAAAGGTTGACCGTTCAGCCGCTTACGCCGCAAGACACGTTGCTAAGAACATTGTAGCCGCAGGCATAGCGAAGCGTTGCGAGGTTGAGCTTGCGTATGCTATCGGCGTTGCACAGCCCGTATCTGTCTTTGTTGATACATTCGGCACAGGCATAAAGCCCGACAGCGAAATTTCAGCCGCTGTAAGCAAGGTGTTCGACCTTCGCCCCAGTGCGATAATCAGCTCACTGAATTTAAGAAATACAAAGTACAGACCTCTTGCCGCTTACGGTCACATGGGACGTACAGACCTTGACGTTGCATGGGAAAAGACAGACAAGGTTGACGAGCTTAAATCAGCGCTTGATATAAAGTAATCAGCATATAGCACTAAAGCCGTTACGGAATACCGCAACGGCTTTAATCATAATCAAACGGAGAACAGAAATGACACATATACGCCCCGCAACCGAGTCCGATGCTTCACGCATCGCAGAAATAATCGTCACAAATTACAGGGTAAATTTCTACCCGTTTTTCAGAAATGACGCCTTTTATTTCGGTGAACTGAACGTCCTTGACACTGCCAAAGAATATTCAGCAGGCTCAGCCGCACTTAAAAACACATTTGTCTATGACGATGGTGTAATAAAAGGCATTATACGCATTTCGGGCAACGAGGTCGAAAAGCTGTATGTAGAGCCGCTTTTTCAGAATCAGGGCATAGGTGCAGTGCTTCTCGGTTACGCTATCAACAATTTTGCCGTCAATGAGCTGTGGGTGCTTGAATACAACAAGCGTGGAATAGATTTTTATCGCCGCAACGGATTCAGCCTTACCGGCGAAAAAATCACAGAAGATGAATTTGTGCCGCTATTAAAGATGAAAAGAGAATAAGCCGACATTATTTCTTAAGGACAGCATATTGTACAAGATGCTTTTTAATCCTCAATATCCATCTGCTTTTTGTATTATTATGTGACGAATTATCCGGCCGGTGAGCAGTTCATCGGCGGCTTTCGTATACGATTTTATGCGAACACGGTGACATTTTCGTTTTCGGCGACGGGCTTTCCGTCGGGGGTGTCGCTGTACTCTATGCGGTAATCTATACCGTGCTCTCTCAGCATATCAAAAAGCGGAGCGTACATATCAAGAATATGTCCTGCGTTTTTCGCATTCAGCCATATACGGCTGTTTTCTTCGCATTCGGGCGGTGTCGGCAGTGAATCAAGCACGGGCATCATACGCTTTAATATCTTCTGCTCACGGTTTGTGAGAATGCGCCTGTGGAATATCATCTTCATAAAGGCGACTATATCGTATTCACGTTCTTTATGCGGCACGAACACACGGATATATCTTGCGTAAGGCTCGCCGTTCACACGGTGGTCATACAGCATATCCGGACGTTTTCTGCGGGTAACCTCAAGGGCGGTTTCTTCCTGCCATTTTGCAACGGCATCGTGTGCGCCTGTCAGCAGAACAGCGGGAACGGCTCTGTCGTGCCATATCTCCGGACGGGTATACTGCGGATGCTCAAGCAGGCCGTTATAATGGCTCTCTATGCTGTAGGCATCGCTGTTGGGTAGCACTCCGTCCTGAAGTCTTGCTATCGCATCGGTCAGTATAAGCGCAGGAAGCTCGCCGCCGGTCAGAACGTAATCTCCTACCGAGATCTCTTCTGCATTCAACTCGTCAAGCACTCTCTGGTCAACACCTTCATAATGTCCGCAAAGTATTATAAGGCTGTCCTCTGCGGCAAGCTCCTTTACAATATCCTGCGTCAGTACTCTGCCCTGCGGCGACATATATATCACACGGGGAGAAGTGTCCGACTCCTGCTTTATTGCCGTTACGCAGTCATATATAGGCTGTGCCTGCATGACCATACCCGTGCCGCCGCCGTAAGCCTTGTCATCGACACGGTTATGCTTGTTTCCGGCATAGTCACGGATATTGTGACAATGTATATCTATATGGCCTGCTTTTCTTCCTCTGCCGACTATACTTTCCGAGAGGTACGATTCGCACATATCGGGAAAGAGGGTAGCTATATCAATCCTTATCATAGGTTCTCCGTTTATTCTTCGTCAAACAAGCCGTCAAGCGGTCTTATAACAAGATAGCCGTCATCTATATTCTTTTCGAGCAGAACCTCAGGGATTGCAGGGAACATCAGTTCCTTGCCGTCGGGGGTCTTAAGCTCGTATACATCCGCCGCACCGTGCTGGTATATGTCGGTGACCTTGCCGTAAACCTTGCCCGTATCTGCGTCACGGACTTCAAGGCCGATAAGATCCTGAATGAAGTTTACGCCCTCGGGCAGTTCTACATCGTCACGATCCATATACAGCATTTTGCCGACTATCGTCTTAGCCTCGTCAACATTATCTATACCGCCGAGTTTAAGCACGGCGAGAGTTTTATGGGGACGTGCCTTTTCGACCTCAAGCTCCTGCTTGTCCTTTCCCAAAAACAGCCTGTCAAAGCTGCATATAACATCGGCGCTGTCGCAGTAATACTGTACTCTGACTTCGCCGCCAAGTCCTTGCGTTGCTACTATCTTACCTATCTCAAGAAACTGTTTTCTCATACTGTCCTCACTTGCTTATTATTTCAAGAATGTCTGCGGGCTTATGGGCGATATACTTTGCACCGTTGTCACGAAGCTCCTTTTCGGTGCGAAATCCCCACAAAACTCCGCAGGAGGTAAAGCCTGCATTTACAGCGGTTTGCATATCTACTCCGCTGTCACCTATGTACAGTACCTCGCAGGGCTGTACGCCCAGATTTTTCGCTACGTCAAGCGCACCATCGGGGCAGGGCTTCGCCTTTATTCTGTCGTCAAGTCCTCTTATATAATCGAACACGCCGCCGCCTAAAAAATGCGGAACGACCTGCTGTGCTATATCGTGTGCCTTGTTGGTTATGACACCGAGCTTCATACCTTTTTCACGAGCGGAACGCAAAAGCTCGGGTATACCGTCATAAGCGGCGGTCTTATCCTCGCTGTGAGCGGCATAATACTCCATAAACATAGCGAGCGCCTGCTCCTTATACTCCTGCCTGTCGGGCGGTAAGCACCGCTCTATCAGCTTAGGTATGCCGTTTCCGACAAAATATTTGTATTCGTCTATCGTGTGGGTAGGAAATCCTAATTTGCACAAAACGTGATTTGCGCTGTCGCCCAGATCGTCAATCGTATTCAAAAGCGTACCATCAAGGTCAAAAATAAGTGCTTTACAGCTCATAAAAATACCTCTTTCCTTGCTACTGTCTTTAAATATTATATAGCTTTACCCTGTTTGTGTCAACCGAGCTTACAAATTAAATTGCGGAGATTTGCACAAAAAGTTATTGATAAAGGAGGGGCGTTATGATAGAATTAAGCCATACGGCAGAAAAAACCGTAAAACGCTACTTGCACAAAACAGCACGAAAGGAAAAGAATATGAGCATAAAAATGTACGTAAACGGCAGTGACAGAAAGGGGCATATAAACCCGGAGATCTACGGTCATTTTTCGGAGCATCTGGGCAGATGTATCTATAACGGTATCTATGTCGGTGAGGACAGCAGTATTCCGAACACGAAAGGTATCAGAAACGATATAGTCGAGGCGTTTAAGAATATTAAGATGCCTGTCCTGCGCTGGCCGGGCGGATGCTTTGCGGACGAGTATCACTGGAAGGACGGCATAGGGGAAAAGTCACAGCGCAAGAAGATGATAAATACCCACTGGGGCGGAGTGACAGAGGACAACAGCTTCGGCACGCACGAATTCTTCGATTTCTGCGAGATGGTGGGCTGTGAGCCGTATCTGTCGGGTAATCTCGGCTCGGGCACAGTGCAGGAAATGTCAGAGTGGATAGAATATATCACCTCGGACTGCGATTCGCCTATGACGCAATTAAGAAAGAAGAACGGCAGGGAAAAGCCGTGGAAGCTGAAATATCTCGGAGTCGGAAACGAGAGCTGGGGCTGTGGAGGAAATATGTCGCCGGAGCAGTATTCCGCACTTTACAGGCAGTATCAGACGTATTGCAGAAACTACGGGGCAAATCAGCTTTACAAGGTCGCCTGCGGACCGAGTGCGGATGATTACAACTGGATGAAGGTTATAACAGAAAATATCAAGCCGTGGCATACGAATGCGGTGAGCCTGCACTACTATACTGTGCCTACGGGAAAATGGGAAGATAAGGGCAACGCTACCGGATTTACCGACGAGGAATATTACATAACGCTTGAAAAAACGTGGTATATGGAAACGCTTGTAAAGCGTCACTGCGATATTCTTAATGTAAATAATCCCGAAAATAACATAAAACTGGTTGTAGATGAGTGGGGAACGTGGTATAATGTAGAGGAAGGCACTAACCCGGGATTTTTATTCCAGCAGAATACGATGCGTGACGCTATGGTGGCATCGATCAATCTGAACATTTTCAACAGCCACTGCGACAGGATCTCTATGGCAAATCTTGCGCAGGCGGTGAACGTTCTTCAGGCACTTATCCTTACGGAAGGCGAGAGAATGATACTGACACCTACATATCATGTGTTCGACCTGTACAAGAACCACCAGAACGCAGAGCTGTGCTACAGCAGTATAGCGGACGAAAAGCAGGAGGGATATAATCTTCCCGTTATTTCGCAGAGCGTATCGGTAAACAGCGACAACGAAATGACTTTAACGGTTTCAAACTGCTCGCTTACGGAATGCAGAACGATCGAAGCGGATATATGCGGATTCAGTTTTGACTCTGTAAGGGCAAGGATACTGAGCGCTAAGAGCGATGCTCACAACACCTTTGACGAGCCGGAAAACGTTACAATCACGGAATTTGACAAGGTAACAAAGAGCGACAAAGGAATAACATTCACGCTTCCGCCCTGCAGTGTTGCTGAGATAATTCTTTCATGAACGTCTGCAAAAGATGTCTGCTGAGCCGTATGAGTGCCGAGGCGTTTCAGAATATCAAAGAGAATATAGAGCTTATTCCCGACGAGAAAAAAGCTGTTGAAGCGCTGTACAAAAAACGTCTTGAAATATGTACGGAGTGCGACTGCCTTATAAACGGTATGTGCAGTAAGTGCGGTTGTTTTGTGGAGATGAGGGCGGCTTTCGCTGTCAGCCGATGTCCGCACGAAAACAAGCTCTGGTAAGTGAAAGGAAAAAATGTAATGGCTAAAATGGAAAAACTCGAGCGTGATTACGGCGAAATTCTGTGGACCGGCAAAAAGTGCATAATGGGTATGCCTATCTCATTTACAAGATATATAATTACGTCAAGCGTATTATATACGAAGGTGGGATTTCTCAATATCAAGGAGGACGAAATCGAGCTTTACAAGATAGTCGACAAGACTATGAAGCTGTCGCTGGGTCAGAGGATGGTCGGATGCGGTACTATCGTGGTAACGTCAAGGGATTGCGATACTCCGAACAAGGAGCTTAAATCCGTCAAAAAGCCGAGAGAGGTTAAGAAGATTCTTGACGAGGCGGTAAAGCTGGAGCGTGACAAGTATATGGTAAGAGGCAGAGATATGGTCGGTGCAAACCTGCACGGTCACGGCGATATGGGCGAGGACAATCTGCACAGCGAAGATTTTGACGAAATGGCGGATATGTAATTGGACAAGATAAAGGAAATATTTAAAATGGCTCTGCACCCGTCACAGTGGAAGGAGCTTTTCACAAGATACCGTGAGATAATAATGTATGTTATCTTCGGGGCGCTTACAACGCTTGTGTCGATAGTGACGTACTTTATAATCCGCTGTATATTCCCGAGTGAAGAAAGTGTACCTCTGTTTTTAAAATGGACGTACAGGCTCAATTTCAGCGGAGGGGATTCTTCAACGGTATTGCCCAACATCATATCGTGGATAGTGTCGGTGACATTTGCGTATATCACAAACAGGATATGGGTATTTCAAAGCAAGGTAAAGGGCTTTGCAAAAAACACCCTTCAGGCTCTGTCATTCTATGCGGCAAGGCTGTTCACGCTGTTTGTTGACCTTATAATAATGTTCCTGCTTGTAAATCTTCCGGGCATCGAGAACGGGCTTTATGAGTTCTGCGCTAAGGTGTTCTCGAACATTGTCGTGCTGGTGCTGAATTATGTTTTCAGCAAGGTGTTTGTGTTCAGAAAAGAGAAGAAGAAAGAAGAAGACAAGAATTAGGGTGATGATGCGAAAAAAGCCGGGCTGATGCCCGGCTTTCGTTGCTATGTTGTGTGGTTAAAAAAGGACGCTTGTGTGTATCACTCCATATATAACAGAACGATTGACAGTTGTCTGATTTCGGTCGTTAGTATTTGCATTGGCAATTATTTTTCCATTTTTTACCTCCATCACAAACATCACATGGCCAAGATCGCCGTTCGTGACAATTATATCTCCGGCTTTTATATTTAAATTTCTATCATATTTTACATTATATGTCTTATAGAGGTAATTCTGCAAACCACCACAATTAATGTAATTGTATTTTGCGTTGTGCCAACCTGAATCTGTCTTAAGTCCGGCATACTCAAGGATCTGACTGACATAATTTGCACAATTATTACCTGCGTAGTAATTGTAGTGGGGGTTTCTACGGCTCTTACTCCAATGGGCTTTTGCGTATTCTCTTGCACGATTAAGGTCAAGCTTTACGCCTGAAGTTTTGGAGCTTTTGACGGTATTTTTTGAAGCAAGCTTATTAAGGCACTTTTCAACCGCCTTTTCCCATTCTCTTCCAACTATACCATCTGCGGTTATATTGTTACGGCGCTGTAAGGTTTTGGTAGCAGAGCGTGTACCATCGCCGAAAATGCCATCAATAGCAAGTTTGCTTCCGGTGATGTAGTTTATGAGACGCTGGACGGCTTTCACAACAGGCTTTCTATTCGTAGAGCGGTAGTATGATATGACATAAGGATGGCTCTTCACTTTTGCGAGGTCTTTTCTTGCATCGTTTACAGTGTAGCTTGCCGCAGAAGCAGAGGCGGAGATAGAAAAATCAGCTGAGGGCGATATCGAACTTAATGTGCCTGTGCAGGTTGCAGTTATCATCATCAGGATTGCCATTGCAATTGTGGCGATCTTCTTCATTATTATTGATCTTGACATTTTGTTTTCCTCCTACTTGAATTGGGTTTGAGTTTTTATGATGCGGTGCCTGTTTGAGTTAAGACGTATTATTCATGGGAATCAGCTCCTTTCGTTTTCGCTATGATTATTATAGCATGACGATTTTCGGTACTCAATTAACACAAACGAGATAAATTTGATGAAAAATAGATATAATTTTGATTTTTGTGTACATTTCGGAATATAAGTCATGGTTTTCGGAACATAAATCACTGTTTTTGCATTGTATTGATTTTCAAAAATAAAGGTGATATACTTATATCTGGAGTATCTGTAGTTTGAATACGAACTAAATTTTGAAAAGGAGATTGGTATATGAAAAATAGAGAAGAATTTTCTTTTAGAAACATTATCAGACGAATAGTCGTCGACGATAACGGAAAAGCTCCGACAATATTTGTATCTGTACGTGGAAAGTTATCTTATACAACGATATTTAACAAAATTTTTGAAACAGATTTATATAACGGATGCGGTTATTACGCTAATGAAAAAATAAGCACAAGTTTGTTTAATAGAAATAGCAATTACTTAGATAACGATGGCCATATACGTTTTGAGCAGAAGATAGCTTTAATTGAATTCAAAGAAGCCATGAAAGATAATATCGATAAGTGGGTAGAGCACCTTAAAAAGATCATCGAAAATAGGCAAGGATCCAAATGGCACATTAATATAAAAGACAACATGACGTCTTTGAAATGATTGAATTTGCAAGCTGCGAATGGTATGAAAAAAATAAGCTGGTTTATCTTATTAATGAGCTTAAATCAAACGAAAAAACTCTCGCTGAAGCTCTGCTGTACCTTTTGATTGTTTCTCTGTTTCCGGTTTGCAAGGATGAAAATGAACTTTATAAAGATAATCCCATAACAAACAAAAAGACTGTTTCTGCCGATATGAAAAATTCCATGTCGATGAAACCTTTTTTGGAATTGCTGGAAGAACGGCATAAAATATTACTTGAATCGTATGTACCTGTATTTGATTTGCAATACTTGATTTTTACAATTGGAAATGTTTTGAAAGTCGACAACAGCATGATTATTAAACTTGTTTTTATCGATTATAATAAAATGAACAATAACGGCGATGAATTCAAGTATTTAAAATCCGGAAGCAACATTCAAAAAATTTTGACCGAGTATAAATGGGAAGATTTAACCGAGAGTCCGTTGAATTGTAAAATTCCTGATATACGTGAATACTACAACAACAAGTTCGGCAAATATGGAGTTAGCAGTCAGTTCTCAGTAGAAGATTGCAGTTATATATGCAAAGAGATTAAAGAATTATCCGGCAATGACAATGCGACAGACGAGGATATAGCACACAAACTTAAAGAAATATTGGATACAATTCTTGATAAATGGCTGCGACTCGATTGTCCGATTAACACTAAGGTCAAAAAACTGAAAACAAATATTGATAGTATAGATTTTTTATATTGCGATATCAGCGAATTGAAGTTGAGGCTTGCAAACTATTTTCTTAAGACAGTTGCAGCTTGCATTCAGATAAACGGTGATCCGACTGCAACTATATCATTTGACTTAAATGATAAATTGCCGGCTAATAAAAAATATATAGATTCGTGCTTTAACAAAATCAGACGGTATATAGAAAATGACAAAGATTTGAATGATGATTCACTTCAGACAGAACTGAAAGATTATATCGATTATTTAAATCAGTTGTCCAGAAATCTCTTAAACGGTACTTATGAGTTTTTATCATTTTTTAATTCTGTCGCAAATAGTTTTACATCGGCAGTCAATAACAAATATATTCAGGAAAAGATTATTTTTAAAGATTCGAAAATTTATACACCGATTTTCAACGCATACGAAAAAATATATGATTATTATGATTTTGAGGTCAGAAACAAAATAAATCAGAGATATATTGTACATCCTGAAAATGATCTGTTGCTGTCACATATAGCATATGATTATTATCAAAGTTACTCACAGAATAAAAAAGCGGTATTGGATTTTTCTCTGGTAAACCGTAATAATGTAAAAACAAAATTCAGATTAAGACCGGCTTCTGAAAATGATCTAGAGGGGCTTATAAAGATAAATTCGCCTTCTTCGCCGTTCAGCAGAAAAATATTCATAAGAAGCGAAGAAAATGAATTAGAATACGGAATAGATAATGGATTTATCTGGGTGATCGAAGATGTTTCAGGCGGTGAAAATATACTTGTGTGTGAAGCTATAATCATACCTAATATCACAAAAGACAAAACGGAACTTTGTGATTATTATCAGACAAGTAAACTTGTAATTGATTGGATGGAAAAAAAGGAGATCGATGAATCATCAAGCTTTTCGATTTATGATGCTGTGATTGTAAATCCGGGAGAAAGCGGAATGACGTATCGAGGTCTTGGCTTTCAGAGGCTTACTTTGAAATTGTGCTATTATCTTTCAAAAGACAGCAGTAATTTTATAGCAGCTACCGTCAGCCCTTCAAATCTTTACAGTCATAGAAATTTCGAAATAAGCAACTACGAAGTCATGAGCAAAACTTATTACACATTTAATGATGAAAGTCCATATTATAAGCAATATATTGAAAAGCATAAAGAGAAATACATAGCTTCCATAGATGAAATTACTAAGAGTTATCTGAAAGAAAATCGGATTTCATATGATGATTACATCAGCGAAAAAGTTGCAGTGAGAGATTTTCTGGTATATGAAATCAAATAAGAGCAATCATATTCAATCGAATTAAATGTTCCGAATTTAGCTGAACGAGGCTAAAAATATTCCCAAAAATCAGAAAAGTTAGCCTAGCATATTTATGCGGGTGGCGGTACAATAAAAGCATAGCCGGTCGGCTATGCTTTTATTGTATATTTTTTTTGCAAGGAGGAACAGAATTATGTTATTTGAAAAATACGATACTTTTATCGGTGTGGTTATAGAATGTAAAGGGATACGTTATTGGGTGAATTGCGGAAATGAAATGTTCAAAGTAGTTTGTAAGGCGAACCTTGCTAAAGGCGAGAAGGTGCTTTTCGGAGTTACAAATTATTTAATTTCAAGAGAAGGAATTACATACTATGCCAATGTCGAATCGGTTTATGAAAAGACAGCATAATTGTATTTATTTGCATCAAGCAGACCGTAGGAAGTAAGCACATCCTGTTTTTATATCATGGAGATATTAATCGCTCTGTGTTTTTTCGTCATCGGTTTCTTCGGTATCCTTGCGGTTCATCTCTATTTCGAGCAGCGGTCTTAACAGCGAATAACGCAGCATCTTCCTGTTGTTATCCACCATTGTTTTCACAAGCTCCTTTGTGCCGATAACTATTATCATTTTCTTGGCACGGGTAACTCCCGTGTAAAGCAGATTTCTGTAAAGCAGGTTGTGCGTGAAGGCGGTTATCGGAATTATCACCGCATCATACTCGCTGCCCTGACTTTTATGTATCGTGATGGCATAAGCGTGTTCGAGCCTTCTCAGCATTTCGGAGGTGTATATCGCTACTCTGCCCTCAAAGTCTATGGTCACGTTCTGGGAAAAGCGGTCTACCGAGCGGATGATTCCTATATCTCCGTTGAAAATTCCGCTTCCCTTTTCATTGTTTTTTGTCCACAGCACATCATAATCATTCTTCGTCTGCATTACCTTATCGCCTGTTCTGAAAATAACATCGAAGAATTTCAGCTCTGCCTTATTCTGTGACGGAGGGTTCAGGGCTGACTGAAGCTGTTTATTAAGTTCTTTTGTTCCTGCCATACCCATTTTTGTGGGGCAAAGCACCTGTATATCGTCTATCGGCGAAAATCCGTAGGTGTCGGGCAGACGCTGTTTTGCAAGCTGTATCACAAGTTCGGCAATATCGCTTTCAAGCGACTTGTTCATAAAGAAGAAGTCATTCTGTCTGTCGTCAAGTACGGGGAATTCGCCATTTACTATCCTGTGAGCATTTGTTACTATAAGGCTCTGTGCCGCCTGTCTGAATATCTCTTTAAGCTCCACTGACGGAATATAATGCGACGCTATAAGATCCTTCAGCACGTTTCCTGCGCCTACGGACGGAAGCTGATTTGAGTCGCCTACCATAATGAATTTAGATGTGGGCTTAATCGCTCTTACAAGCGAACACATAAGAAGTGCGTCAACCATCGACATTTCATCGGCTATTACTACATCGGCAGGGAGCGGATTTGTTTCGTTGCGCTTGAATTTAAGCTCGCCCTTTGCGGTAAAATCGACCTCAAGCAATCTGTGGATAGTTCTTGCAGGCTCGCCTGTAAGATCAGACATACGCTTTGCCGCTCTGCCTGTCGGGGCGCACAGAAGTATGCGTTTCTTCTGCGCTTTAAGAATCTTGATAACACCGTTCAAGGTCGTGGTTTTACCTGTGCCGGGACCGCCCGTCAGAATAAATACAGAGCCTGTAAGGCAGGCACTGATAGCCGCACGCTGAAGATCCTCGTACTGTATATTCTCCGAAAATTCTACTCCTCTTATCTCATCGGAATAATCCTTTTCGTACTGTGCGGAGGTTCTCAGCATAAAGGCAAGTTTTTTCGCAATATAAGTTTCGGCAAGGTAGTATTCGGGGAGATACACAAACTCACGCTTTCCGAGCGTTATTCTTACTACCCAGTCCTTTTCCTCACAGTCGTCAAGGCAGGATTCAAACTGTCTGCGTTCAATCCCGAGATTATCGCAGACGGATTCACGCAGTTTTTCGGTCGGCAGGCAGGTATGACCTGCGTTTGCGTTTTCGTGCAGGACGTACACTATACCTGCCCGTACACGATCGCTGTTCTCCGCATCAAAGCCGAGATCTGCCGCCATACGATCGACCGAACGGAAATCTATATCTATGCCGCTTGTGCATAGTATGTAGGGGTTTGTCTTGATCTGCTTTATGCTGTCGTGCTCAAATGCAGACCATACGCTTATTGCGTGGGCAGGTCCGAAATTATATTCGCCGAGAAATTTTATGACCTCGTTTACACCTGTTATCTTGTGATATTCGTTTGATATGTACAGCGCCTTGTCGGAGGTTATGCCTTTTATCACGGTGAGCTGCATACAATCGTTATCTATTATATCCAGTGCTTCCGTACCGAACTGCTTTACTATTTTCTTTGCTATGGCGGGGCCAAGCCCTTTTATAACGCCTGAGCCGAGATAGGCGGATATTTCGCTTTCCGTTTCGGGCATTGAACGCTCGCACATTGCCGCCTTGAACTGTCTGCCGTACTTCGGGCTTGTTATCCATCCGCCACGCAGACTAAGCCGTTCACCCTCGTTCACATCGCCCAGATTTCCGACTACCGCTATAAGTCCTTCGTCACAGCCGAGATTTATGACAGTGTAGCCGTTATCGGCATTTTTATATATAACGTCCTCCACAGAGCCGCTCAGCTCTACGGAAATATCGACCTTCTGATTATCCAACACGCAGCCTCCAGTTCTCCAGATTCTATATCTGTTTTTTCTTTGTCGCTCTAAGTGTCACTCTCGGACAGTCAGCGATAAGATTACGGCATATAACGGCGAACTCACTGTCGCTGAGCAATTCTTCGCCGGCATTTATTATAACCTTGCCGTCTGTCGCTTTAAGGGCGGCTCTTACCTTTCCCTCCACATCGTCACAGCCGTCGGGCGTTACGCTGACAGGCGGAGTGGCAGGCATGCCGAGATTTCCGATGAAAAGAATAACGTTAACAGCCCCCATAATACCGAGAAAAATCATAGCGAAAAGCATTAAGTATGCACCACTCATAAGATCAACTCCTTCTGACAGTTTATCTCATTATATGGTGCATACGCATTTTACGTTACGGATTGCAGGTGCAGAGAATAGCGTTCCAGCCCTCTTTTTCCGATATGCTTTCAACCTTTATATTGTTTTCCTTCAGTGCCGACAGCACCTCGTCAAGTCGCTCGGTGATAATGCCCGACACTATCAGCTTGCCGTTCTTCTTTAAAAATCCGCTGAAATAGGGCGACATTGACACGATTACATCAGCTACTATATTGGCGGTAATTATATCAAAGCCTGTGCCTATCTTCTCTCTGAGCGGCTCATCATCGCTGATATTTCCTATATAAGCGGAAACCATATCACTGCCGAAGCCGTTCTTTTCGGTATTTTCCTTTGCGGTGCGTACCGAGTTTTCGAATATATCCACCATTACCGCCTGCTTTGCACCGAGGAGAAGTCCTGCGATGGACAGTATGCCGCTTCCCGTGCCGAGATCGAGCATTCTGTCGCCCTCGTGTATCTGCTTTTCGAGAAGCTCCATTACAAGACGGGTGGTGTGGTGCTGACCTGTTCCGAATGACGAAGCGGGGTCGATCTCAAGTATCTTTCTGCCGTCTGTATTCTCTACTTCTTCCCAGCTTGGCTTTACTATCAGCTTTTCGCCTACCGTGAACGGCTTGTAATACTGTTTCCAGTTATTTGCCCAGTCCTCCTCACGCACGCAATCTATCGTTACGTCAAGGCTTCCGTAAAAATCATCCGTATCGTTTTCCTTAAGCTCATCAAGAGTGCCGCCGAGCGCAGAGAGCATTTCCGCACCCTGCTCATTATCCTGCACATAGCAGGTTATGTGCGGTTCTACGGTTTTAAGTCCCATAAGGCTGTCATCTACATAATCCCAGTTATATTCCTTGTTTTCGAGGAACTCCTCAAAATCGGCGGGATCGTGAATTATAAATCCGTTAAGTCCAAGCTCGGACAGGCGCATTACAAGCACCTGTATCGCTTCACTTTTCGTATATACATCTACCTGTCTGAATTGCATAGTAATACCTCTTGTTTTTTATTTGCCGATGGGGCATAAATATCTATAGTATATTATCCTACATTTCGGAGAAAAAAGCAAGTGTTTAACGCAAAAATGCACCGTCCTTATAAAAAGGACGGTGCAAAACATTCAAGGAAGAACCAATGTTAAATTCCGGATTACCGTTAATCGTTATCCTGCAGAGCCTCGTAAGCCTCTTCGCCTGTACGAACCTTGATTACGTTTTCAACGTCGTATACGAAAATCTTACCATCGCCTATCTTACCGGTATAGAGTGCATTCTTGGCAACCTCTACGACCTTTTCAACAGGAACCTTGCAAACTACGATCTCGACCTTCATCTTGGGAAGAAGTCTTGCATCTACGGGAACACCACGATAGAACTCAGTTGAACCCTTCTGCATACCGCAGCCCATTACATGAGATACCGTCATACCGGTGATGCCGATAGATGAAAGTGCGTGCTTGAGAACTTCGAACTTCTCCTGGTTTGCGATAATGTCTACCTTTGTCATCTTTACATCGCTGTCGCTGATAGGAGCTCTTGCCTTTGAAACGTGCTGTACGGGTACAGATGTTTCAACAGGAGCAGCCGTAGTAACAACTGCTGTATCTTCTGCGGAAGAACCGCTGTATACGCTGTCGCCTGCGATAACGAAATCTGCGTAGGAACTCGGCAGACCGTGTTCTGTTGTATCAAGACCCTTGAGCTCTTCTTCTCTTGAAGCTCTGAGGCCGATCGTGTGCTTTAAGATATAGAATGTCAGGAACATCGTTACTGCTGTGAATGCACAAACCGAAACAACACCGAGTAACTGGATACCAAGCTGTTTGAATCCGCCGCCGTAGAACAGACCCGTGATGCCGTTCTGACCTTTACCTGTTGCGAATAAGCCTACTGCGATAGAGCCCCATAGACCGTTGAAGAAGTGTACTGCTACTGCGCCGACAGGGTCATCAACTTTGAGCTTGTAGTCGAGCAGCCAAACACCGAAGCAAACCAGTAAGCCTGAAACAATACCGATTATTGTTGCGCCGAGTGCGTCTGTATCTGCACAGGGAGCCGTGATAGCTACAAGTCCTGCGAGCGATGCGTTAAGGCACATCGAAACATCGGGCTTGCCGTTTTTAAGCCAAGTGAAAATCATCGTTACTACCGTTGCAACTGCGGGAGCAATTGTTGTGGTAAGGAATATATCTGCGAGGTAATCTACGTTGGAAGCTGCGGCACCGTTGAATCCGTACCAACCGAACCAGAGGATGAATACACCGAGTGCGCCGAGAGGGATTGAGTGACCTAAGATAGCTCTGGGCTTACCGTCCTTGCTGAACTTGCCGATACGGGGTCCGACCATTGCGGCACCGATAAGAGCCGTAAGACCGCCGACCATATGTATTGCAGTTGAACCTGCAAAGTCAACGAAGCCAAGCTGTGCGAGCCAGCCGCCGCCCCAGATCCAGTGAGCCTCGATAGGATAAACGACAAGGCTGATAACGAATGAGTAGATGCAGTAGCTGATGAACTTTGTACGCTCTGCCATAGCACCTGAAACTATCGTTGCTGCGGTAGCGCAGAATACTAAGTTGAATACGAACTCTGCACATCTGTTGAAGTCTGAAAGCTGAGTAAGAACGTCAAGATTCGGAACACCGATAAGTCCGAAGAATGTATCTTCGCCAAGCATCAGACCGAAGCCGAGAAGCACGAATGCAATCGTACCGAGGCAGAAGTCCATTAAGTTTTTCATTATAATGTTGCCGGCATTCTTTGCTCTGGTGAAACCTGTTTCAACCATTGCGAAACCGCACTGCATAAAGAATACCAATGCGGCACCGATAAGGTACCATATACCGTTGCCGTCGCCGACGTTGAACATCGTGGCGTTAACGGTTTCCTGAATTTTGTCTGCCGACTCGGCAGCAAGAGTTAGCGTGGATAAGAAATCCATTGATAACCGCCCCTTTCAATAGGTAATTTTCTGACTGCGGCTGTGCCGCTTTTTTCTTGAAACGGGTCTGAAAAAATTCTATCTGCACCCCTCTGCGCCTTTGCAGATACTGCAGAACTTTTGCAATCCCGCTTAAAACAAAAGGAGCCGCACGAACTTTTTGTGTTCGTGTAGCTCCGTTGCTTACAAGTATTATTATACTGACGGCGGGGTGATTTGTCAACGCTTTTTTGCAAGTTTTTTATTTGTTTCTTGCATTTTGTGAAATCTGCATAATATCTTGATGAATTTTTCGTAAAGCAGTTATGCAGTTGTGCCAACAGCATATTGGAAATCGGATTGCGGATATGACTGATTTTCGGGTTTTCCACTTCTTTTTATCGGAATCGGGACGTTTTTTGTCAATTATGACGTATGAATATAAATATCCGTCATACTGCAAATTCCTGCATTATTAATTCATTTTTCGGTGTTTATCCTGAATAACGGGTGGATTTTTGCAACAGGAGTTTAAATTTCTCGCAATATTTATGTAAAAACTACCGCCTGTACGGGTTCTGAAATCAAAAAAGCGACAGGTAAAGCCATGTACGGCAATTCAAGGGCGGAGCCACCGTAACTTCTGTCGCTTTTTTAGTATTATATGCTTTTTATATCACGCTGTGAATATTCTTGTTCCTCGCATCTTTCCGCCATATACATTCCAAGCTCGGCGAACACGGGCGGTATATCATAGACTGTCCTGCCGTCCTGTTCGCACATCGTGCATTCGCCCGGAGTTGTGGGTGAAAGCATATCCCATGCGGTGACGAGGTTATCCGCCTTGCGTATGCCGGCATTTTCGAAAAATCCGTCATAAAGGGTGCTTTGCTCATCGTTACGGTACAGGTTGACGATGTTGTACTTGCATATCATCATTTCATCGTTTGTTATATGAGAGCCGACGCCGAACTGTGATATTCCGTCATCGAGAAGTATTTTTCCGACAATATCCAGCACATCTCTTATCATAGCGGAGGTGCAATCGTCAAGATAATAAATATCCTTGTGGAAAGCGATGATGTTCCCGTTTTCGTCCTTAGGCTCGGCGGTTTGGGGAGTGGGAAGCTCCAGAATAAAGAACAGCCTCTCGTTTTCGTGCAGTTTTATGAAATTTTCAAGCAAGGGCAGAGTTTTTTGTGCCGATACGTTTGCGGTGAAGAATTTTCCGTCCATTTTATAACCTTCGCTGAGTTTATCGGCAAAGGAAATCGAAAAACCTTTTCTCATAGTAAGCATAATTTATACCTCTTATTTTCTTCCTGCCAAATACATTACAACCGTCATCGCAAGCCCGGACACAAGTCCGAACGCTCCGAATTCACAGAGCCACTCACTGTCAACTATCGCTTGTAACGCCTCAACGGCACTGCTCCCGGCGAACATTTCAAACAGAAACGCAAAAATCATCATACCGAGCGTCCATAAAACGCCGAAAATCAGTCCCGTCAACATTCCGACAAGAAGGAACGACAGAAAATTCTTATCAAAGTCTACCGCTTTACATTCCTTTCGTGTAAGCTTTTTCAGCTCTGCTCTCTTTACGGCTATTGCGGCGGCTTGTGAAATATCCTCGTTTCCTGCGCAGCACGAAAAACTGTTTGAAATATGATAACCGCCATTGCGGAACATACTTGAATAAATATCAGCATTACTATAGTCAAAGCCGTCTTTCATCACAATAGTTCCGCTCCTGAATATGATTATCAGCTCTCCGTCGGAGCACATTTCATCGCAGTGTACCATATAAAGGACATTCTTCTCACAACCGACCAAATACGCCTTATCATGACTTTGAGTCAGATGTATACCTTTAAGCTCACCTGTTTTTCTGAAATCGGGATAAACGCCCTCATAGCCGGCTTTATAAAGTGTATCGGTGATATTTTTTCTTATCCGAATGTTTTCGGGTTCAAGTCCGATTATTTCCGATATAGTGGGATAATCCTTGCAAAGCCCCCCAAAAATCATATACAGTTCACGCCAGAGCGGTTCATATTTCACATCATCAAGCCCGCTGAAACGTTTATTTGAAATTCCTGTTTTATCACGTCTGACATTCTTTAAGATGCTTGCGGTAAACTCATTTAATCCATACTTTTCGGCATAAGCTGTAAGAACCGGTAATTCAGGTTTCACTTTAGAGCTGTCTGTAATTTCCATAAGCTCAAGCACAAGCGGTAGGTAATTACGCTCAGCTTCGCTGATAAAAGTTTCATCAAAGCTGTATCTGTTATATATATTAGCCGCCATACAAACTACTATATCCCATACGCCATCGGAGTTATATGTTTTCCTGCACGGCATCATTTCCGCATTTGCGCAATCAAACTTCAGTTCAGAATCTTCATCACCTCGTTCTTCGCTCCATACTGAGAAATGAATCATATTTTCATTTTCATCAATGCACATCTCATAGACAAGCACATAGCTGTCTTCAGGCATTGTATATTCGGTTTTAACTTTGTCAAGGCAAACCTTTAAAATGAAACCTTCCATATCAAAGAGAACAACCGCATTTTTTTCTTCCGTTCCGGTCAGATATATATTGCAATAGAATAACGAATCGTCATTGAATTTGCTGAATATTTTTTGCGTGAGCTTATCAATATTATTCATAACTGCCTCCCGTATTATTTTGTACTTACATTTTACCATAACTGCCCCGACAGTGCAACCACAAACGCAAAAACACCGCAGTGGAAACACTGCGGTGAATGTTAATGTGGGAAGCTCCTGAATAAAGAACAGCCTCTCGTTTTTGCCATATTGATGATATGCTTACTTCTTCTTTATAACCGTTCCCTGTCTTGTTTCCTCAACGGTGTAACCCATTGCGGTTATCTTATCTCTAAGCTCATCGGCAAGTGCGAAGTTCTTATCCTTTCGTGCCTGCTTTCTCTGCTCGGCAAGCTCAAGAATTTCGGCAGGAAGCTCATCATTTGTATCGGCAGGCTTTTCGTTTACCGCCTTTGCCTTTTCGATAAGCGACAGTGAAAGCACCTTGTCGAAGTCGGCGATAAGCGCCAGCTTTGTTGTGGGTGTTGTGTCAGCCTTCAATACATCATACAGCGCAGTGATTGCAAGCGATGTGTTTATATCGTTGTCCATAGCGGCGGTGAAGCCCTCACGGAGCTTATCGTAAGCCGCCTTGTCAACCTCGCCCTGCTCCGCCTTTAAAAGCTGTGCTATCTTAGCGACCAGCTTTTCGTATGCACCCTTCGCATTATCAAGATTCTCATAAGAGAATACGAGCGACTTTCTGTAGTGTGACAGCAGGCAGAAGAAACGGTATATCACGGGGTCGTAGCCCTTGCTTTCAAGCAGGGATACCGTAAGGAATTCGCCCTTTGACTTGCTCATCTTGCCGCTGTTTGTATTGAGGTGGTGAACGTGGAACCAGTAGTTGCACCACTTATGACCGAGATAAGCCTCGCTCTGTGCTATCTCATTTGTGTGGTGGGGGAATGCGTTGTCGATGCCGCCGCAGTGAATGTCAAGATATTCACCGAGATGCTTCATACTTATGCAGCTGCACTCGATATGCCAGCCGGGGTAGCCTACTCCCCACGGGCTGTCCCACTTGAGTTCCTGATCGTCAAACTTTGACTTTGTGAACCACAGAACGAAGTCTGCCTTGTTTCTCTTGTTGCCGTCCTCCTCAACGCCTTCACGGACACCAACCGCAAGGTCTTCCTCCTTGAAATCGTTGAAAACATAATACTTTTCGAGTTTGGAGGTATCAAAATAGATATTTCCGCCTGCTTCGTAAGCGTAGCCCTTTTCGATAAGAGAAGAAATTACCTTGATGAAATCTGCGATACAGTGCGTTGCAGGCTCTACAACGTCGGGACGCTTGATGTTCAGCTTCGTGCAGTCCTCGAAGAAAGCGTCTGTGTAGTACTTTGCTATCTCCATAACTGTCTTATGCTCACGCTTTGCGCCCTTCAGCATCTTGTCATCGCCTGTGTCGCCGTCGCTTGTCAGATGTCCTACATCGGTAATGTTCATTACACGCTTTACATCGTAGCCGACATAGCGCAGGTACTTTTCAAGCACATCCTCCATAATGTAGCTGCGCAGATTTCCTATGTGCGCAAAGTGGTACACAGTAGGTCCGCAGGTGTACATATTTACCTTGCCCTCGACATTCGGCACAAATTCTTCCTTTTTGTGTGACAATGAATTATATAACTGCATTTTCTTATCCTCGCTTTTATTTAATATTGTTTTCTTTAAGTTCTTCTCTTAGCAGATCTATCTCGCTCTGCATTGTTTCAAGCTTGCTCTGCAAGGCACATATCTGCTGTGCCACAGGGTCGGGAATGTGTATCTGGTCAAGGTCGCAGGCATTTACCCTCTGACCGTCACGGCGGACTATCCTTGCAGGAACGCCGACCGCAGTTGAGTTAGGCGGTACCTCCGACAGCACAACGGCATTTGCGGCTATCTTTGCGTTATCGCCCACCTTGAAAGGACCGAGAACCCTCGCTCCCGAGCCTACCATTACATTGTTGCCGAGCGTGGGGTGACGTTTACCGGTATCTTTACCCGTACCGCCGAGCGTTACGTTCTGATAAAGCGTGCAGTAGTCGCCTATCTCGGTAGTTTCGCCTATTACAACGCCGCTTCCGTGGTCGATGAACAAGCCCTTTCCTATCGTTGCGCCGGGGTGTATCTCTATACCCGTTTTTCGCAAAGCACGCTGTGATATCCACCTTGCAATGAAATAATGCTTTTTAAGGTACCATTTATGCGCCCTGCGGTATGCCCTTACAGCCTTGAAGCTGGGATACAGGAAAAACACCTCAAGATCGCTCTTTACGGCAGGATCTCGTTCTCTGACCGATTTTATATCCGCTTTAATTTTATCGAACATATGTTTCCTACCCTTCTCCGAAAATAAAAACGCCCTCGTCTGCATAACAGACGAAGGCGATATTTCTATCACGGTTCCACTTCGCTTCGGAGCTTACACTCCCTTTATGTCTTTAACGCAGACTACACGGGCAGAGATACTGATAAGTCTAACGTTCCCTCTGCCGACCCGGATAAAAAATCCGTACAGCCGCACTTCACCGCAAATCAGTCTGCCGTCTTTCACCTTACACGGCTCTCTGTAAGACTTCATTTTCCGGGTACTCTTGCCATACACGGTCTTTGCACTTATGCTTCATTATATGTTTAGTGTATCATAAATGCAACGCTGTGTCAAGCGTCGGCAACCGTAAATTTCACACAGGCAGGCTATAAAGCGCTGAAAACACGCATCTTTGCGCCTTCAGGCGTTTTCTATTATTCAAATGCCTTTTTAAGATCGTTGAAGCTGATTTCTCCGCTGATGTCCTGTATCTGAACGGCACCCGAAATTATCTTGAAGAAGAAGTCGGCAATATTCTCTACAGTCAGCTCCTTTTTCTCGCCGTCAGCCCTTGTAAGCGAATACGCTTTGAGAATCTGGCTGTTAAGCGCTCCTGCACCGATAAGGAAATGGTTTTCGAGCTTCTCGAAATCTATAAGATCGGCTACAAGCACTCTGCCCGAAACAGAGTAGCTGTTTACGGTCGTTGTCGAGCCGTCATCATTGTCAAGCAATACTGTACGCTGATGATCGTCGTCAATATCCATACGGATCTTGCCGGTATTCTCATTTTCCGGCTCGCCTTTATACAAGGCTCCGAGATGTGCCATAGAAATATTATAAAGCTCTGTCTGCGGTAAAAACGCAAGAGGCTCGATTGAAAACGCCGCAGGATACAGCATATAATTCACGCCTGAAATCTCGATGCAGGGCGCATTGAATGTGCCGAATACACTGTTTATGATGTTGACGCTCTTTGTTGCGAACACGCCGCCAAGTACAACACAGTTTTCAAGATATACCTCGTTGCCGAAAACGCTGCCGCCTATATAGCAGTTTTTAAGCCTTACGGTCGGTGCGTTGACATCGGAGCAGAAAAGCACCCTGCCCTTCACCACAAGAGCCGCTATGCTTTGCGCACCGGCAACGGCCTTGTTGAATTTTACCGTACCGGATATATCGGTGCCGACATGAAGCTCGGTGTTAGCAAATACCGCACCCTTGAATATTACGCCGCCGTCTTCTATCTCAACGTTATTGCCGAAAACGCTTCCTTCAAAAACAGAATTCGCCTGTACCTTTATATTTCTTTTCAAGTCCTTTGTGCCTTGCGGAAGAATGCTTGTTTTCACAATATTGTCATTGAAGAAAAGATCCTTATCGTCAAATCTGATCTCGTTTAAAGTATTCATTTGTTCCTCCTGAATCAAGTATTAAACCTGTTTGATGTTAGGGCAGTCTGATTTCCACATTCTAAGCATTTCGGAATAAACACGTTCCTGAAATTCATTACGATCGGATAATCCTGTGTAATTATCCTGTACCATATTTGAAAAAGCCTGCTCTATCAGATTCAGCTCATCGTCCGGTATCGGTCTGCTTACATTGCCGTTTTCCTTTAAATATGTACTTGTCGCCTCAAGGATCCGTTCTTTTCCGGTAACGTCAGACGAAAAGCATCTGCTGACTACCTGACTGCTTTCCAGACCTTCCGAAACGCAGTATGCAACAGGTATATAAGCCTGCTGTTCGTCTTGTTCAACGCTCCTGTTCCATAAGGCATTACGCATTTCTTCACGGTAATGAAGATTATTGAACAGCAGATCTCCGAGTCTTTGCAAAACTCCGGAAACCTTTTCCCTTATGCCGCTTATCGCTATCTTTTCTCCCGAACCGCCATGACTGCCGAGCGAATCGGCGGTTTCGGCAGCCGCCGACAAGAATGGCGCTACCAGAAGCTCCTGCTTTACTTTTTTTCCTATTCTGAACGCAGGCTTATTAAGCTCGGTAACACGTCTTTCAAGCTCTTTGTCAAGCTCGGAAATAACGGCACTGTATTTAGCCTTCTCACGTTCAAAATCCTTGAGCATTCTGCTGTGCATAGAAGTAACAGCTTTTGAGTGTTCCAGCAAAAGTGCCGTCTTTGTCTGGAGCAATGTGTTTGTTTCGGCTTTCTTCGTGGAAATATCATTACGGATCAGATTATAGAATCCGCTTATTATGCCGTCGGAAACCTGTTCGGAGCATTCGGCGATAGCCGCACAATTTGCCGCATTCATTGCCGCAACGGACGCAGTAAGACCGTCAACGTGATAATTTGCGGACTGAACGCTCTGATCGAATGGCGCAGTGTTTACTGTGACATTCATATTTACCGGAACGTTCTGTTGATAATATTCCGTTACCGTGCCGCCGTGTTCGCTCGGCGGATAATGTACGGTCACCGAACCCGACACGTTTAGCACACTTGAAAAAGTCTGAATATAACTCATCAGCAGCCTCCTTGTCGGAACAGCCTCATCATCTGCTCAGCAACTCTGCGGTCTACCGCCGATGATGAAATAAGAGACTGGAATTCATCGGATATGGTGCTTTTTTCAAAATCGCTTTTCTTATCATCTTTAAACAAGTCTTCACGATTAAGGATATTAAGGCTTATGCTGTTCTTTGCCTGCTCGGAAAGATAGTCGGGGAAGTTCAGGCTAAGCACATACGAATCCTCTACCAGTGAGCTTTGCTTTGAGGAATATATCACGGGTATATATTCCTGAGTCGTTTTTTCCGTGCTGCTGTCGTCCAGCATTGTATCCATAAGAGATCTGTACAGCTGATTCTCGCTCACCTTTCCTGCAAGATTGTCAAGCGATCCTGCGGTCTTTTCCTTAATTCTGGAAACCGCAATTTTCTGCTTCGAGTTATCTACCTCGCCTGACGTTACGATAACCTCCGGAATGTGATGCTCGAACATACCGAGTATCGTCTTCTGTCTTGTGCCGCTTATTGCAACGGCATTCTTGTCAAGCTGTGATATACGGTTTGCCAGTGCTTTGTCAAGACCTTTGAAAATCTGGGAATACTGTCTTTTTACACGGTTGAAATCCGATTCCATACGATCCCTTGTTTTTCTGAGCGTCTTGCTGTATTCAAGAAGTAACGCCAGCTTTGCCTGCATTTCGGTATACGCAACCGATATTTTCATAGACAGCTGAGAACGGATAAGGCTGTGGAAGCCTGCGTCAACGTTGTTGCATATTTTTTTGGCAGACGCTTTTTCAGAGGCTATGACCGCTGTCTGCATCGCAACAACAGCCGCAGTGGTCGCCGTAACGTGATTGGAGACGGACGAAACTGTTTCAGCCATTGGTGTTGTATCAACAACAAAATCAAATTCAGCCATACTTATCCCTCCTCATTTGTATCCGTTGAGGGATCTGTTTGCTGTGAGGCGGAGTTTTCGGTTCCTTCCTGCACCTGTGATGCGCCGTTTGTATCTTCGGTAACGGAAGCATCATTTACCGGAGCTTCGGCGGAAGATGTATCCTGCTCCGGCTGAGCGTTCTGCTCAGGCTGAACAAAGCCGGGTACAACGGAGGCTTCGTCAAGCAGTGAGTCGTACATATTGCTGCCCTCAGCAACGTTACCGCTGTCATCGCTGGGATTGCCGTAAAGCGGGGCGGAAGAATAAGGCGATCCGATATTATCGTTGACCATACGGACAAGATCCTTGCCGAGATTGTCATATACATCGGGACTTACAACAGGTTCGGGGAGGAGTACGGCCTTATCCGCAACAAACGGGCTTACGCCGACAAGATTTCTGTGACGCATATCGAGCGAATTGATGTCGGAGAAAGCTATTGCCGTATCATGCGCCATAGAATCTCTCAGAGAGCCTTCGTAATATTCTATATATTCGAACTGCTTTGTGCTTTCGTCTATGCTTTCGTTTACACGATCCATAAAGTCTGCAAATTCTTCCTGCTGCTGATTGCACTGATTTGCCTGTGCCTCAAATCCTGCAATCATCTCTGCCTGGGCATCGTTTTCGGCAACCTCGCTGTTCGAGATGCTTTCAGCCATATTTTTGCCCTGCTTCATGGAATCGCTGGTCTTAACCAGTGACTGATACATATTGTATGCATTCATATAGCTTGCATACGTTTCACGCATATGAGTAATCAGATCGTCCGCAGTCTTACGGTTATCTCTGAAGTAGTTGCCTATCTCGGACTTCCATCTTTCGACATACATTCTCTTCTGATCGTCTATGTTGTTATATATCTTCAGACGCTCTACACGGTTTTCTTCCATAAGAGCGGCTATTACAGGCATAAATATTTCTTCGTCAATCTGGTGCATACCAAACGGCATAGAGGTTCTTGAGCCGTCCTCGGCAATCCAGCTGTCTGAGAAAAGCTCGTATTTTACCTGCGAGCTTGCCTTGAGGTTAAACGGAACATAATCGTTGACAGCGGTATGATAATCGAAAAAGCTCTCGGCTCTGGCTCTCTCGATCTCTTCCGCTTCAAGAGTGGGTGAGTACTGAGTATATCCTGACTTCAGAACAAGATTGAATATGGAGGATGTATAGTTCGCAAGCTTGCTCTGCGAGGAAATCTTTGATTTTGTAAGCATCTGTACGGAGTCCGCAAGACGCTTCATAAGGCGCTTGATGTACTCGTTGCTGTCGGAGTCGCCGGTCGATTTTATCTGATCCTTCAGAGCGTTGAGCGAAGCAAACTTTTCAAGGCGCTCTTCAAAGTCAACATCGAATACGTTGATCGAATCGTGTGCGCCTATATCAGTGGTCGAATATTCATGCAGATATTCCGAATCCCTGCTGTCGGGGCTGACGATAGGAAGTCTTACGGAGGCGTTGCTGCTGTCGGAAAGCAGGAAGCTGATATTTCTTACCTGACGGTCTATATTTCCCATATAGTCGTACAGTGTAACGTTCTGTATAGATGTGGAGTAGTCTGAGGTGTTGACGCTTTCTGCCGAGCTGTTGCTTTCGACAACGGGAATGGTTTCAAGCGCATCGGAAAGCTGCTGAACGGAATCCTGAAAATCATCGGGCTGATTGAGGATATTGAGCTTGAAGTCGGTGTCTTCCACGCAGCCTGTATGATCAAGCACAATGCTTTTATCCTCGAACGGAACCTTTGTCGCTACAGGAACATAAACAACGCCGATCTTTTCGACCTTATAGTCCCTGCGTATATTGCGGTGACGTTCGTTGCATTCGGCAATAAGGCCGTCAAAGCGGTCTACCTCCTGCTGATATTTCTTACTTTTAAGAAGCTGTGCTATGCCTACGGGGAAGGTGATGAGCAGACAGAACATAATCGTTGACATTTTCTTCGCCTTGTCACGAGCATCTATCATCTGATTCTTCTGCATGACCAGATCCTTCATGTTCTGCTCTTCCTGCATTTCCGCCGCTACTATGGTTTCTGCGGCGGATTTATAATAATCAAAAAGAATTTTAGCCTGATCCTGATAAATATTGGAAGATGTATTGAATACCTTGCCTGTCATATCTTCAATCCTCTTTTCTTATAATATACTTTTACGTTCTTTGTAAAGAACATCGAACTCATTGAACTTGCCGCTGAGTGACGCATTTTCGGCTCCTGCAGATGATGTAAGAAGCGGATCGTTTAATATCGCATTCAGCTTTGCGAGCATCTGCAGCTCAATCTCACGGGCCTCGGGGTTATCGCTCGGAGAAAGGTAACGCATATTTTCTTCGATCTTTCTTGCATTTGCACGGATCTTGTTTTCACTTTCGAGAGAAGATGTCATTGCAGTAAGCTTTGCAGCTCTGTTACGAAGCTCTGTCACAACGGACTTCTTTACCTCTTCGTTACGGAGAGAGTCGTCTATATGCTCCTTCGTGACCTGCCCGAGGAAAGCCCACAAAAGAAGAACAAACAGAGCTATGCACTGTATTATTATCGAAACCGCAAGCGGCATAAAGACAAATACCAGTGCAATATTGACAGCCGAAAGCAACGCATATATCGTCAACCCACGATAATAAAACATTCCTCCGAGAACAGTGCCTGCGACATCGCCTGTGAACGGGCCGAAAAACATCGGCAGGAAAAACAAAATATATGTCAATAAAATGCTTACGAATGAAAAGGTGTATGCCACCGGGTTGAACGAGAACATCGGCATCAGAAGTATATATGCAAGCACTATTATCAATGCGCCGACTGCAAAAGCGATCAAACCGAATACGGACGAATTACGTTTTTTCATAATTACCTCCCTACAATTACTGCAGTTTATTTCCGCAGACAGGGCAGAACTTCTGTCCGAGCTGAACAGGCTTGTGGCACTTCGGGCAGACGTTTTCGTTAACAGCATTCTGACTTAGTACCGAGCCGCACGTTACACATCTTGTTGCGTTGGGCGAATTATCGGCTCCGCACATGGGGCAGGGATTGTATTTGTTGCCGCAATAAGGGCAGAAGGCGGACTCGGTGGAGAATTTCTTACTGCAGTTGGAGCAGAATACCTCTCTTCTCTGCACGCCCTGTCCCTGAGGTGCGCCGTAGCCCATACCCTGAGGAGCACCGTAACCCATACCCTGAGGAGCGCCGAACTGCTGAACGGGCTGAGGCTGCATCATAGCGCTGCCCATAGAATTGTTTCCTGAGAACGCACCTGTCATCATAGCGACACCGAGAATACCCATAGAAGAGTTGTTATCCATTGCTTTTCCGGCAACGTCAAACGACTGTTTCTGCTGCCATGTATAGCCGGCGATAGCCTGTGCGGAACGATCCGACATAGCCTCTGCGATTTTCTGACCCTCGGCAGACGAGGTATCGAGATTTACCTCAGTGATATAGAAGCCTGCCAGTTCAAAACCGTATTCCTCCCAGAACTCAGCCATAGGCTGTTTTATGAACCTTGAAAGATCGTCAAGGTGCATAGCTATTGTATTTATGCCGACACGGTTGGCTGTCATAAATGCAACGATAGTCGAGTTCGTCTTGGAAATCATAGCTCCCTTGAAATGATCGGTAAGCTCTGCAGAGGTGAAAGAACGCAGTGTTCCCACCAGTTTTACCAGAAAACGCTCGGCATCGGTCACCTTAAGACCGTATCTTCCCTTTGCCACAAGCGGCAGCATCTGTCCGTAGTCGGGATCCATAAATCTCATCGAAGATGTTTCCCAGTCGATGTTGAGCGGAGCTACCTTGTTTACGAACCAGACCTCCGCCATGAACGGATTCTTTCCGCCGAAGGGTATGCCGTACAGATTTCTTAATAACGGAAGGTTCTGAGTGGAAAGGGTGTGCTTTCCGGGTCCGAATTTTCCGAGTATCTGTCCTTTTGAAAAAAGTACAGCCTCCTGCGACTCATGTACTATAAGCTGAGTATATGTACTGAGATTGCTGTGCGGAAAGCGATATGCAAATTCCGCATTGTCCTGTGGGGACCATTCCACCACGTCAATAAATGCCATAACGGTTCCTCCTTTATTTAAATCCGTTTATGAATTATATTTTGCAACGGATATTCATATGATATTATATTACTGTGAAACAGTGCAATAAAACCATCGTTTTTGTGTGTAGCCACGAATTATATTAAATTATATAAGCTGTCGCATTTACGGTAAAACTGTAGAATTATACACAAAAAGGCAGTTTAATGTAATTATTATATCATTAAAATTATACAATATCAATTTGATTTTTGCAAAATTTCTGTTAATTTTGCTAAAATGTAAAAAACAGCCCCATTATTTTCTTCGTTTTGAACAAAAGAAAATAATGGGGTCTGAATATGCGTATGATTGTATGTTGCTTTACTCCGAAATATTCTTTGCAACAGGCAGTCTTACGCAGACAAGAGTGCCTTTGCCAAGCTCGCTGTCAAGCGTCACCGTGCCGCCGTAGCAGTTGACGATATGCTTTACTATGGAAAGGCCCAAACCGGTACTGCCCTCTTTGGTGCTTCTGCCCTTATCCACTCTGTAGAAACGCTCAAACACACGGTTAAGCGACTCCTTAGGGATGCCTATGCCGTTATCCCTTACATAGATACAGCCTGTCTCGCCCACATCGTGAAGCGTTATCTCAACCCTGCCGCCGTCCTTGTTGTACTTTATAGCGTTGCTGACTATGTTTTCGACAAGCTCGTATATGTGCTTGTATGCGGCACGGACGGTAAAGCTGTCGCCGGACAGTTCTATCGTGACATTCTTTGCGCAAGCCGCAGGCTCCAGACATTCCTTTACCGCTGTGCATATCTCGGACAGCTTACAGTCGGTCACTTCCTCGGCTGTGGTCTTATTTTCAAGGGAGGATATTTCAAGAATGTCGCTGATTATTGTTGACATTCTCTTGGCTTCGGTAAGAATTTTTCCGATGTAATAGTCCTTCTTATCCTTAGGCACAAGTCCGTTTTCAAGAAGCTCGGCAAAGCCCGAAATTGCCGTCAACGGCGTTTTCAACTCGTGACCGGCATTTGCGAAGAAGTCGGCTTTTAGCTGTTCGGACATACGCTTGTCGGTAACGTCACGGATAACCATAAGTCCGCCGTGCATTGCGTCTATTCCGCTTTTGGATACGGGGAATACCTGCACGAGCAAAATTCTTCCGTCAACGGTGCTTTCTATGGTTACCGTCCTGTCTTCGTTTGCCGCTTTTTCCGCTCCGCTGATTATCTCGGGCTTTCTTGCAAGTTCGGGTACGGTCGAAGCACCGTTTTCATCAGAAGCACCGAGCAGCTTAAGTCCGGCACGGTTTATTGAAATTACCGAAAGATCGTTATCGTAAAGAATTACGCCGTCCTGAAGGCTTTCAAGTATGAAACGCTCTTTTTCACGCTCGTTTTCAAGCGTCTTCATATTATCCTGTATGCTTTTACGCATAAAATTGAACATTGTGACAAATTCGTCAAGCTCCGGGTATTTATGCGACGGTATCTCGTCAAGCTCCGCAGAGATTTTTTCGTCACCGACATATTTCATGCCGCTCATAGCCTTTGATATGCTGTTTATCGGCTTCATTATCTGGCGGGCAACACTGCTCACCGCTATAAGCCCTGCTATTATGCCTATTGCGGCAGCTATCAGCATAGGCGCTATGAACATTGACGCAAAATCCATATAGCTGTTTATATTGTAGCTTATTCTGATTATATCGTCGTCCTTGACCTTCATAGCGGCATAGATCTGATTTTTGCCAAGCGTCTTTGAGTATCTTACGGCTACTCCGCTTCCTGTAAGTTCTGCCTGCTTTATCTCCTCACGGGTGCTGTGGTCATCGTCCGGCTCACCGTCGATATAGGTATCTACAAATACAGTTCCGTCCTTATTGATAAAGCTCACTCTGGCATTGCCGACAAGTGAGCTTAATCTGTTCGCAAGGTCATAGTCGTGGTTAGCTTCGTCCTCATATATCACACGGATAAGTCCGAGAGAAGTCAGCATATCGCTTTTTCTGACGTTCTGCTCCGTACTTGAAAGAAGTGCGGTAGCGGATACAACGCACACCGACATAACTATCGCAATTACTATAAGAAAACGTACTATAAGTGCTTTTTTCATCTGTACGTCCTCCTGTTATTCTCCTATAAATCTGTAGCCTACTCCTCTTACCGTTTTGATAAGATGAGCGTTCTCGGCATCATCGCTGAGTTTTTTTCTGAGCGTTCCTATGTGCATATCGAGCGTTCTTGTTTCACCGACAAAATCTATGCCCCACACTTTCGTGAGAAGCTCCTCACGGCTGACAACTCTTGCCCTGTTCTTAAGAAGATACAACAGAAGCTCATATTCCTTCAGCGTAAGCTCTATCGGTCTGCCGTCACGGCTCACCTCTCTGAGAGATGTGTTTACCGTTATGCCGCCTGCCGTAATCTTATCGGAAGCACTGTCTGATGTGCTTCTGCCGGAACGCCTTAAAAGCGCCTTTATTCTTGCGGCAAGCTCCATAATGCCAAAGGGCTTTGTGAGATAATCGTCTGCGCCGTTTTCAAGCCCGAACACCTTGTCTATCTCGGCTGATTTTGCTGTCAGCATAAGTATCGGCGTATTCTTTGTCTGCTCGTTTTCACGAAGAATCTTCACCGCCTGCACACCATCCATACCCGGCAGCATTATGTCGAACAGGAATATATCCGGCACCTGCTTTTCGGTTGCGGCAAGGCAATCCTCCGCACTGACAAAGCTCTCCACCTCGTATGAATAAGCCGAAAGAGCGACCGTCACAAGCTCTCTTATACTGTCATCGTCCTCTGTTATATAGATACGTTCAGCCATTGTATCAGCCTCCAAAGTTTATATAATACGGGTATTCTTGTATTCTCCCGTCTTGAAGAATTCCACCCACTCGCAGATATTTACCGCATGGTCGGCTATTCTTTCAAGATATTTTACTATCATAAGGGCATCGACCGCAACATCGCCGCTGCAATGCTCGCTCTTTATAAGCTCTACTATGCGGTTTCTTATAGAAACGAACAGCTCGTCAACCTCATCGTCAGCCTTTATCGTTTCATTCGCAAGCTCCATATCGGTTGTTACAAATGAATCTATAGAGTGCGAAACCATTATTATTACCTTTTCGCTCATAGTCTGAATCTCTTTTACTATGTGCATGATAGCGGATACGTCTGCGGTAAGGCTGATCTCCGCAATATCTGCGGCATTGTCGGCTATACGTTCCATATCTGTCACCATTTTGAGTGCCGCTGAAACCTTACGGAGATCTCTTGCGACAGGCTGTTCACGCAGTATTATAGACAGGCACTGGCTCTCGATGTTCTTTTCTTCCTCATCTACCGCTCTGTCGCCGTCTACTACCTTTTTTGCAAGAACGGCATCGCTGTCACGCAGTGCTGTGATAGCTGAAGCTATCGCCTCCTCTATCATTCCGCCCATACGGATAAGATCGTTATTCAGCTTGCCGAGCTTATGTTCAAATGTTTCTCTCATTTCTGTTTGCCCTTTCTAATATAATATCACACATAACGTATAAAATCAACCGAAACGTCCTGTGATATAATCTTCCGTCCGCTTATCAACGGGACGTGAGAACAGTTCGTCTGTCGGTGCGTACTCGACCATTTCTCCTACAAGGAAGAAGGCCGTGTAGTCCGAAATTCTTGTTGCCTGCTGCATATTGTGAGTTACAATAGCTACCGTGTACTTTTCCTTGAGCGTGTTCATAAGCTCCTCGATTTTAAGCGTTGATACAGGGTCGAGCGCCGATGTAGGTTCGTCCATAAGGATGACCTCAGGCTGAACGGCGATTGCTCTTGCGATACAGATTCTCTGCTGCTGACCGCCTGAAAGGCTGAGTGCGGATTTATGAAGTCTGTCCTTTACCTCGTCAAAAACAGCCGCACCGATAAGGCTCTCCTCGACTATCCTGTCAAGCTTTGCCTTGCTCTTTATGCCGTGTACTCTCGGTCCGTATGCTATGTTATCGTAAATGCTCATCGGGAAGGGGTTAGGCTTCTGGAACACCATTCCTATCCTGCGGCGCAGTACGTTTGTATCAACGCCGTCAGCGTAGATGTCCTCGCCGTCAAGCAGGAACTGACCTGTTATCTTACAATCCGGCACAAGATCGTTCATACGGTTAAGGCTTTTCAGATATGTGGATTTGCCGCAGCCCGAAGGACCGATGAAGGCGGTTATCTTATTTGTCTTTATATCAAGGTTTATGTCCTTGAGAGCGTGATTTTCTCCGTAATACAGATTCACATTTCTTGTACAGAGCTTCACATCGCTCTGAGGTACGATTATATCTGACATTGTTTATCCTCTTTTCTTTTTACGGCATTATACCGAGCGTTTCTTTCTTATTCTGTAAGCTACCAGCTTTGCACATATATTGATTATAAGCACTGTTACAAGCAGTACAAGCGCTGTAGAGAATGCGTACTTCATTTCGGCACCGCCACGCTGTGCGTACTGGTAAAGCTGAACAGTGAGCGAACCGCCCTGATTCATCACCTTGCCGAAAATATCGCCGAGCGAATTTATACCTACCTCAGCGGCAATACCCGCTGTAAAGATAAGTGCCGCAGACTCGCCTACTATTCTGCCTATGGACAGGATTACCGAGGTCAGTATACCGTCTATACAGCTTGGAAGAACAACGGTCCTTATAGTATGCCACTTAGGTGCGCCAAGTCCGACAGCACCCTCTCTGTAGCCCATAGGAACGGTCTTTATTGCCTCCTGCGTGGTACGGATTATGGTGGGCAGTACCATTATTGACAATGTCAGCGCACCTGTAAGCAGTGAGTAGTTTACCTTGAAGATATTGTAGAAGAACACGCTGCCGAAAAGTCCGTATATGATTGAGGGGATGCCTGCAAGCGTTTCGGTAGTGAATTCTATAATTCTTGTAAGTCTGCCCTGCTTTGCGTATTCGGTAAGATATATTGCCGCACCTACACCGACAGGTGTTGCGATAATAAGCGTAATCACTACAAGATAAAGCGTATTGATTATATTGCCGAGTACGCCGTAGTTTTCATAAGGATATGAGAACGCCGGAGTTGTAAGGAAGTTCAGGCTCATTCCATCTGTGCCTTTTACGGCTATGTATATAATCATACCGAGCGTCAGCGCAACGACTATGCCGGACGAAAGAAAAATCAGAGCCTTCAGCACTATGTCGCTTACTCTTCTGCGCTTTTTAGTAAGAGAATTCGTAACTGCTTTTGCCATAATCTATCACGCCTTTCCTGCGGTCTTTGCCGCTTTTTCCTTTTTGCCGCCCTTTTTGAGTATACCGTTGAGTATCAGATTTATTATCATAATGAACACAAACAGCACAAGTCCTATCGCAAAGAGCGCCTCTCTGTGAAGTCCGCTTGAATACGGGAATTCGGCAACGATGCCTGTTGTGAGGAATTTTACCGATGAGAACAGCTCCGGCATATTTGCGCTGTTGCCTGCAACAAGGATGATAGCCATTGCCTCACCTATCGCTCTGCCGACACCGAGAACGACACCGGACGCAATACCCGATTTTGCGGCGGGGATAACTACCTTGAAGATAGTCTGTATCTTGGTTGCTCCCAGTCCGTAGCTTGCCTCTCTGTATTCGGAAGGAACGGCGGATATTGCGTTCTCCGAAATGTTTATGATAGTGGGAAGTATCATTATAGCAAGTACGATTATGGCACTTGCAAGGTTTGCGCCGCCTGTGAACTGATGTGTAGGATCATTAGCATAAATGACCTCCTCAAGTGCGTACATAAGCGGCTTTACAAGATTTGCGCCGAGCAAACCGTATATAACCGACGGGATACCCGCAAGAAGCTCGACCGCAGGCTTTACTACGTTCTTCATAGCTTTAGGAGCAAGCTCGGACAGGAACACCGCTGTGAGAAGTCCTATCGGAACACCGATCACTATTGCGCCGAGAGTACCGAATACCGATGTGAGAATCAGCGGGAGGATACCGAACTGTTCTTTCTTTGCGTACCATGTGTCGCCGAACAGGAAATCGGTCAAGCCGATTTTTCCGATGGCGGGAGCACCCGATATTATCATATAAATTGTTATCATCAGGACGCACGCTACCGCTGTGATCCCACACACGGTAAATATGTACTTCATTACACGCTCTGTAACGTTTGTGAATCCCGATTTTTTATTTCTTATAGCAGATCTCTGCTTTCCGACTGAGCCTACCGCAACTGCTGCGCCGCTTGTCTTTTCCAAGTAAACCATCCTTTCAGGGCTATACATACTTATACAGCAAATTCCGGTAACGGATTGCTACCGGAAAAGTGCTTACTGTATAGGAATTATCGACTTGTTTTTTACTTTACGGGAACTGCACCCTGTGCAAGTACGAGTGCCTGACCTTCTTCTGAGAGAATGAAGTCAAGGTAAGCCTTAACGAGCTTGTTATCGGAACCCTTGAGTGTTGCGCAGATGAAGGGTCTCTGTACTTCGTAAGCGCCGCTCTTTACGTTTTCTTCTGTAGCTTCAACACCACCGATCTTGAGTGCCTTTACTGTTTCGTCAACGTTTGCAAGTGAAGCGTAACCGATAGCGCCGTCTGTTGTTGCTACTGCGTTGATAACTGAACCTGTAGACTCAAGCTCCTGTGCGTACTTCGGTTCCTTGTCGCCCATTACGATAGACTCGAAACCGTCTCTTGTACCTGAACCGTCCTCACGGCCGATAACTACGATTGACTTATCATCGCCGCCAAGCTCCTTCCAGTTTGTGATCTCGCCTGAGTAAACCTTAGCGAGATCCTCAAGTGTGATGTCTTCAAGCTTGTTTGCGGGGTTTACTACGAGAGCGATACCGTCAAGTCCTACTACTGTAGCGTCAAGCTTTTCAGCTTCTTCGTCCTTGAGCTTTCTTGATGAGTTACCGATGTCGCACTTGCCTTCTGACGCTTCCTGGATGCCTGTACCTGAACCTGTGAGGTTTAAGTTTACTGTTACGCCCTTGTTCTTTTCCATAAATGCGCCGTTAACAGCCTTGATAACCTTTTCCATTGATGTTGAGCCGTTCATTGACAGTGTGCCGCTGAGTTCTTCTGTAGCTGTAGATGATGCTCCGGAAGATGTGCCTGCTGCGGATGAATCTGTGCCTGCTACGCTGCTTGTTGCAGTTTGGGAACAGCCTGTTGCTGCAGCAACTAAAGCTACGCCTGCGATAAGTGATATTAACTTCTTGTTCATGTTGTTGTCCTTTCTTAAGGGTCATACCCCTCGGAGTTTTCCTGATACTCCATAATATTTATGTACGTTTTTTATCTGTCGTTCGGTTTCCCTCCCGGCTACATTTCATATTATAGTCGCAACGGACTTTACATTAAAGCAAGGAATGGTATAAAGTCGGTAAAGTTTTTGTAAAGCCGCATATTCCGCATAGCAAAGCCAAACTATACACCGACTTTACATTTTTGCCGTGCGACTTTACATTCGATTTTTAACGCTTTACAGCTTTCAGCCGTCACTGAGAATAGCTTTATATCTTGATTTGACGGTTAATTTATGGTAGAATAATATCAAAAGTTACACGAAAGAAGGTATAATATGCCACACTCATCGGGCGGAGGCTCTCACGGGGGCGGAAGCCACCACTCCTCCTCATCACACAGCTCGTCACACCGTTCATCATCGGGAGGCGGCTCAAGCAGAATAAGAACCAGCCACACATATTTCCCCGGTGCAAGAAGATTCGTCTACTACAGAAACGGCGTTCCGAACTACGTCTACTCGGATACCGATTTATCAAAAGGTCCGAGCAAGCTGAGATTTTTAATGCTCATATTCTATGTACCGTTTGTTCTGGCGGCATTTTTGATGATATTCACGTCTTTCGGCGTACCCGAAAAGCTGAAGGTTGATTATAACTCGCAGATAGTTATACAGGACGACGCTAACGTTCTCGGAGATACAACGAAGCTCGGCGACGCACTTGAGGATTTCTTCAACACAACAGGTATTTCTCCTGCGGTAATAACTGTGTACAATTCCGACTGGGAGGACAACTATACCGACCTTGAGAAGTACGCTTATGAGCTTTATGTAAACCGGTTCTATGACGAAAAGCACTGGCTGATAGTGTATTCTCAGCCGAAAGATCCCGATGACGAATTCAACAACTGGTACTGGGAGGGTATGCAGGGCGATGATACCGACAGTATCATTACTTCATCCGTAGCATACGATTTTACAAATGATCTGCACAAGAGGCTGCTTGTCGAGGGAACAAAGGTAAATGACGCTATCACCGACAGCTTCAACGCACTTACTCCTACCGTAATGAAGTTCAGATTTGAGGGCGAAACCTTCGGAATAGGACTGTTTATGCTCCTGTTCGTCTGCGTTCACGCATTCTTTATGGTATTCTTCCGCCCCGATGCAAAGAAATACAAGGGAGCAAAGGAAGTGCCGCTTGACGACAACTACGTTGCCCCTCAGCAGACTGCACCGCAGCCGCAATCTGTCGTAATGAAACAGGCCTCCTGCGAATACTGCGGAGGCGTTTATACCATAGGCAGCTGCAATGCCTGCCCTCACTGCGGCGCACCTATTCAGCCGCAGGATTACACCGTTCCCGTACATAACGTCACGAGTACAGCAAACACAACAGATACAACAAACACAAACACGCATTAACAATCATTGAGGTATAATATGAACGGCTCAAGAATAACCGATTCACCGATAGGCGCTGTACTGCTTATAATCGGCTCTGTCATAGCGGTTATGGCACTTGTCTGTGTAATCATTCAGATTTACAAAAATCATATTTCGGACAGAAGTATGTGCCGTGAAATTTACGGTACAGATAAGCCTGCCAAGCATAAAAGTGTGCCGAAAAAATTAAAGGCTCTCGAAGAACGTTTTCGGGAGCTTGATATTCCGCCGGTTTATTCGTTCACGGGTAATTGCTACTGCGAACATTTCACGATAACGGCGAAACGTGAATTTATATTTTATGTATGCTGTCACACGGTTGGCAGCGAAACGCTTGACAAAAAGCTGTTTTTAAATCCCGAAAAAGCAAGGCGGTACATTTTCCGTGAGGTTATGGATATAGTTCTGAACAGTTACGGAGAAGAAGGGTATCAGGTATACGCTTCAAAGCTCACCGCCGAGGAAAAAGAGATAATGGGTATATAATCCGCAGGATTTAAGCCGCATATAACGCAAAAATCCCCTCCGCTTTTGCGGAGGGGACAGTTTTATGCTTTGTCGGTCAATCAAACACTGCTGTGCTTCTTAACGTAGTCTACAACCTCGTCAACAGTTGTGAATGCCATGCTTACGCAGGTATCTGCACAACCGTAGTAGATAGCGATTCTGCCTGTATCAGCGTCGCAGAGTGCTGCGCAGGGGAATGTAACGTTCTGAACATCGCCTACGCACTCATAGTACTCTCTGGGGTTGAGAAGGTACTCAGCGCAACGATACTTAACCTTCCAGGGCTTGTCGATGTCGAGGATAGCAGCTGAGAAGCTGTATACATAGCCGTTGCAGCTCTGGAGAACGCCGTGGTAGAATACCAGCCAGCCTTCGCTTGTTTCTATCGGGATAGGACCTGCACCGATCTTGAGTGATTCCCAGCCCTTCATAGGAGCCATAACGTGTCTGTGCTCGCCCCAGTACTTCATATCGGGCGACTGTGAAAGGTACATATCACCGAAAGGTGTGTGACCGCTGTCTGAAGGACGGCTGAACATAACGTACTTGCCGTTTATCTTACGGGGGAACAGAACACCGTTTCTGTTAAAGGGAAGGAATGCGTTCTCGCACTGGTGGAACTCCTTGAAGTCCTTTGTCCAGCCCACACCGATTGTAGGCTTCCAGCCGTATGCGTTGCACCATGTAATCCAGAATCTGTCCTCGATCCATACGCATCTGGGGTCGTAACCGTACTGCCAGGGGTTAGCTTCTGCAGTTTCGGAGTCGTCGTTTATCCATTCAACCTTTTCTTCGTTGAGGTTCCAGTGTACGCCGTCCTCAGAGAAGCCTGCGTGGATAGCCATGTTTCTTTCCTTGTCGTCAACACGGAAAACACCTGCGAACTTGCCCTTTTCGCTCTCGAAAGGAACAACTGCGCTGTTAAAGATAGAGTTGCTGGTAGGAAGAAGGTCACGGGGTATTATGGGGTTGTTGTCTGCACGCCAGATAACGTCCTTACAGCCTGCGGGTCTGTCCTGCCAGGGAATGTTCGGTAATGATGTACCGTTGATAACTTTTACGTTCATACTTGATTCTCCTTGATAAGTCATATTTCCGTTAAGAAGCGTAAATCGCTCTTTGTATTAAGTATATCATAGCCATTCTTCAAATGCAAGAGTTTTTGTTAAATTTTTTTACTTAATTTTTAGGCTAATAAACTAAAAACAAATTAAATTTTGATTGCAAATCTATATTGCGTATTATGGCAGAGCATTCTGTGCTGTTGCTTATATCCGATGCGTTGAAAAACGAAAATAACAAAATTGCGGATAAAATTACAGCACCTGTAAATCGGGCATTCGGAAATTTTCACAAACGAGTAGTTAGAATATACTAACGATTTGAGTTAGAATAAACAAACTTTTTGTATTTGCGTTAGTCGGTTTGATTTTTGCTTGACAAACCGCTCTGCTGTGAGTACAATATTTTTTGTTAGCAGGTGCTAACTTTTTATTTGGCAATCAAGTTAGCTTGTTCTAATTTGATTAGCATTAACTAATAAGGCTAGCCAAGACTATAAGCAGACAGTCGGAACAAAAGAAAGGATGACGTTCTATGATGCCGCTCATACTCGCATCTGAGGGTGACGAAAATATCATAAAGAAAATCGGCGGAAGTCCTGAGGTCAAGAAGCATCTTGAAAACTTAGGATTTGTAGTCGGTGGCAACGTAAAAGTCGTTACAACTGTAAACGGTAACCTTATCGTGAATGTCAAAGAGGCAAGGGTTGCGATAAGCAAGGAAATGGCACAAAGAATCATGATATGATTCTTATTATAGAGGAGGATAACCGATGAAGACATTAAAACAGGCAACTGTCGGAGAAACCGTCAAGGTTGTCAAGCTGCACGGCGAGGGCGCTATCAAGCGCAGAATTATGGATATGGGGCTTACAAAGGGCGTAGAGGTATACGTCCGCAAGGTAGCGCCATTAGGCGACCCTGTTGAAGTAACGGTAAGAGGCTATGAGCTTTCGCTCAGAAAAGCCGACGCCGAAATGGTAGAGGTTGAATAAACCTTATCTGATTTAAGCAAGTAAACGAAAAGGTCTGAACAGCCTTTTACGGAAAGAGAGGAATTTTCCCGATGAGTTTAAAAATTGCGCTCGCAGGTAACCCTAACTGCGGCAAAACCACATTGTTCAACGCTCTGACGGGCTCAAACCAGTTTGTCGGTAACTGGCCCGGCGTTACCGTTGAAAAGAAAGAGGGTAAGCTCAAAAAGAGCGACGGAGTAGTAATTACCGACTTACCCGGTATCTATTCACTGTCACCCTACACACTTGAAGAAGTAGTTGCAAGAAACTATCTTATCGAGGAGCGTCCCGACGCTATACTCAATATCATTGACGGTACGAACCTTGAAAGAAACCTTTACCTTACAACACAGCTGACAGAGCTCGGCATTCCTGTTGTAATCGCCATCAATATGATGGATATAGTAAAGAAGAACGGCGACCAGATAAACATTGAGGAACTTTCAAGGGAGCTTGGATGTAAAGTAGTTGAGATCTCGGCTCTTAAGGGTACGGGAATAAAGGAAGCCGCAGACGCTGCGGTTGAAGCGGCTAAGAACGGCAAGACAGTTCCTATGCACACATTCTCAGGTCCTGTTGAGCATACGATAGCTCACATAGAGGAAGCCGCAGTACACAATATGCCCGAAGAACAGCAGAGATGGTACGCTATAAAGCTGTTCGAGCGTGATGACAAGGTTATTGAAAAGCTGAATCTTGACAGCGCTGTAATGGCTCACATCGATGAGGACATCAAGAACGTTGAAAAAGAACTTGACGATGACGCAGAAAGCATTATAACAAACGAAAGATACGTTTACATAGCTGAGATTATCAAGGGCTGTTACAAGAAGAAATCAGCAGGCAAGCTGACAACCTCGGATAAGATTGATAAGGTCGTTACAAACCGTTTTGCCGCACTTCCGATATTCGCTGTAATAATGTTCCTCGTTTACTATATTTCAATGGTAACGGTAGGTACAGCCGCAACAGACTGGGCTAATGACGGACTGTTCGGTGACGGCTGGCACTTGTTCGGAATAGGCTCGGCAGATTATGAGGACGCATCGGGCACTTACTCTGACGCTTTGGAGGCTGTTAACGGTTTCGTTACAATAGAGCCTGACAGTGAGGATTTTGAGCCAGGTACTGCTCTTGAAACGCTCAAGTCATACAAGCCCGAAGGCGAGAATCCTTCAGTGCAGATAGATGTAGAGGACGAAGAAACACTTGAAGTAAGCCAGCTTACAGTTTACTACAAGGAAATCCCTGCAAACGCAGATAAAGACACGACACTCGGCATCACATATCTTGACGCTGTAAAGTACTTTGAAGAAGGCGGCGAAAGCGCATTTGAAGAGCCCGATCCCGCAAGCTACGGCGTATGGGTACCCGGTATCCCCGTACTTATCGAGCAGGGTCTTGACGCTGTTAACTGCGTAGACTGGTTAAAGGGTCTTATCCTTGACGGTATTGTTGCCGGTGTAGGCGCTGTACTCGGCTTCGTTCCCCAGATGCTCGTACTGTTCATTCTGCTTGCTATTCTTGAGGCTTGCGGTTATATGGCACGTATCGCATTCGTGCTTGACCGTATCTTCAGAAAGTTCGGTCTTTCAGGTAAATCGTTCATACCGATACTTGTCGGCACAGGCTGCGGTATCCCCGGTATCATGGCATCGAGAACAATTGAAAACGAGCGTGACCGCCGTATGACGATCATGACAACAACATTTATCCCCTGCGGCGCTAAGCAGCCGTTCATAGCAATGATAGCAGGTGCTATCTTCGGTGGTTCTCCGTGGATCGCTACGGGTGCATACTTCTTAGGTATGGCGGCTATCATCGTTTCGGGTATCATTCTTAAGAAGACAAAGATGTTCGCAGGAGATCCCGCTCCGTTCGTAATGGAGCTTCCCGCATACCACATTCCTACAGTCGGAAACGTACTGCGTTCAATGTGGGAGCGTGGCTGGTCATTCATCAAGAAGGCAGGTACTATCATCCTCCTTTCAACTATCTTTGTTTGGTTCACATCATTCTTCGGCTGGGTAGACGGTGCATTCACAATGCTCGATGAATCACAGATGGATTGCAGTATCTTAGCTAATATCGGTAAGGCTATCTGCTGGATATTCGCACCTCTCGGCTGGGGCGACTGGCAGGCAACTGTTGCGGCTGTTACAGGTCTTGTTGCAAAGGAAAATATCGTTGCAACAATGGGTATCCTCTACGGAAGCGGCGACGCTACTGTATGGCAGACGCTTGCAAGCAGTTTCACAGCTGTAACGGGTATGTCGTTCCTCGTATTCAACCTTCTGTGCGCTCCCTGCTTTGCCGCAATGGGTGCTATCAAGCGTGAAATGAACAACGCTAAGTGGTTCTGGTTTGCTATCGGTTATGAGTGCGGTTTCGCTTATGTAATCGCTCTTATGATAAACTACTTTGGCAAGCTGTTCACAGGCGCACTTGCAGGTGCAGGCGACATAATCGGTCTTATCGTTGCATTCCTTCTCCTCGCCGCTCTTATCTACCTTCTCGTTCGTCCTTACAAGGAAAGCAAGAAGCTCGGCGTTAAGGTCAAGGTTACAAAGTAAGGTCTTATTTCAGAAATAAAAAGGAGTGATCTTTATGGATCCTGTTATCGGTTCAATAATCGTAGCGGTAATTTTACTTGCGGTGATCATACTGATCATTCACAAGCTGGTAAGCGACAAGAAAAAGGGCAAGTTCTCTTGCGGCGGCTGCGTCGGATGCAGCGGTCACTGCACCGGATGCCACGGCTGTGGTTCAGCCCCCGAGTCGCAGGCGAAGAAAAGCAAATAAGTAATCAATAAAAGTATGAAGCGGAGCCGTGTGGTTCCACTTTTGCTTGTAGAAAAAGTCTGTTTTTTATAAGATAGAGCGAGTTCTCTATCCCTATAAGAACGCTTTGTGGGCTTTGCGTCACTGCCTCATCAGCCATTAGCGTCGTTGCATCGTGCAACGGCACAAACAGCTGACTTTGCAGAGATGCAAAACCAGCAGAGCAAGCAACGCTAAACACCCATTTTTTGATAACGATAGGGGTTTTTCGACAGACAGAAGCGGAGCCGTATGGTTCCGCTTTTGCTTTGAAAATGAAGATAAAAAATATCCGCACTGCCGTGCAGCATCTGTGGCAGTGCGGATAAATTTATCTGTTTATTTCAGCTTTTCGGCATCGGGTATGGCATCTGTTACCTCTACCTCAGCCTTCTGCTTGTAGCAGGCGAATATCTCGTCAAGTTCTAACTTTTTCATCTTAGGTGTGACAAGGCTCACAAGCGGTACGATTATAAGTCCTGCGACCATAAGGAACATACCGAAGTTTACGGGAGATGCAACGTTGAAGCCGAGTATAGTACCTGCAGGCTTGATTATCATATGCAGTACGGTGCCGATAACGCCTACGCCGAAGCTGACGTAAACGCTTATCTTGGTAACGCCTCTCCAGAAAAGTCCGTACATAAACGGCGCTAAGAACGCACCTGCAAGCGCACCCCACGAATAGCCCATAAGGTCTGAGATAAGAGCGTTCTTGTTGAGGGCGATTATTACCGATATTGCAAGGAAGATTGCTATGAAAGCTCGCATTACTATAAGCGACTTCTTTTCGTCAAGCTTATTCTTGCACAGCGGATTTATAAGGTCGAGCGTCAGCGTTGAGCTTGATGTAAGCACAAGTGAGGACAGCGTTGACATTGATGCGGAAAGAACGAGGATAACGACAATACCGATAAGTATTTCCGGGAGCGATTCGAGCATCTTCGGGATAATTCCGTCCGAACCTATCTGCGTAAGCTCCTCATCGGATACGAATATTCTGCCGAAGCCGCCGAGGAAGTAGCTTCCGCCTGCAACTACAAGTGCGAAAATTGTTGATACTATCGTACCTGTTCTGATAGAACGCTCGTCCTTTATCGTATAGAACTTATGTACCATCTGAGGAAGTCCCCACGTTCCGAGCGATGTGAGTATAATTACGCCGAGCAGGTTTATCGGGTCCGGTCCGAAGAACGAAACGAATCCGCCGTTGAGACCGGGAGAAGCCGTGCCCTCCGTGCTGATATGTGACAGCTGATTTACAGCCTCGCTGAAGCCGCCCTTTGATGCAAGTGTAGCCGCAATTACCGCAACTATGCCGACAAGCATTATAATTCCCTGCACGAAGTCGTTGAGCGCCGTTGCCTTATAGCCGCCGACAATAACGTATACTGCGGTAATTACCGCCATACCGACAACGCAGAACGAATAATCAATATTGAACGCCATTCCGAACAGTCTTGACAGGCCGTTATAAACGCTCGCTGTGTACGGGATAAGGAATACGAACACGATTATCGCCGAAATTATCTTCATAGCCTTGCTGTTGAAGCGTCTGCCGAAAAATTCGGGCATTGTGGCTGATTCAAGATGCTTTGACATTACTCTTGTCCGTCTGCCTAAGATAAGCCACGGCAGAAGCGAGCCGAGTATGGCGTTTCCTATGCCTATCCAGGTTGAAGCAAGTCCGAAGTTCCAACCGAATTTTCCTGCATATCCGACAAAGATAACAGCCGAAAAATAAGATGTACCGTATGCAAAAGCCGTGAACCACGGTCCTACGCTTCTGCCGCCGAGTACGAAGTCATTAACTGTGGAAGTCTTTTTACGGCAGTATATGCCTATGCCGACTACCGACAGAATGTACAGGATGAGTATTGCTAATATCATTTTCTGTCCCCTTATAAAAGAAATAATTATGACCGTTTAAAGTGTTATCGCTTTCAAGTTACGTCACTTTAAACGGCTAAAATGATTATATACGAAAAAACCCTCTTTGTCAAGCGAATGACAGGAGGGTTTTAAATAATTGTTATTTGTTACAAAAGAGGTAGGGGGAAATTATGCAAGATTACATCTTGCTTAGCCGTCTTCCCTTGATACCTTATCAAGAGCGATTGATGTTATAATCTTTTTATCTCCGCTCTTTGTGACAACATAAGTCATAGACTTGCTTGAAACCTGCTCATTGACAAGACCGGGTATAGATACCGTAGGCGGATAATAATCAACGGTGAGCGTGTATGTTTCGCCGACATTGCTTATTTTTGAAACTACGGGGTAGTAGTTCGGAATACGGGTTGTGTCTGCCACAATGTATACCTTTTTCTCGGAATTATAGGTTGCAAGATCCTGCACATGACCTACCGTCTGGTGCTTTACCTCAATACTGCTTCCGAAAATATTCTTTGCCGCAGTTTCAACGTCAAATTCGGGGATATACATTACGCCCGTGTCCGTTTCATAGTTGGACGTGTCGCCCGTGAGAAGTATCTTTGAAACGGCTATCTTTATTATCGTGGATTGTGTAAGCGTTGACGCATCCTCAAAGCTGGGGGGATCGGTTGCGACAACGGGATAAAGGTAAAGGGCGAACTCTTCCTTAAGGTCGGTCTGATCGGCAATCCTGCCTATCCCGCCGCTGATCGCTATTACGGTATTTACCGCACCGACTACTGCGAACACGATAATGAGAAGTCCGACAACAAAGTAGGCTATCTTCTTTGCAAGCCCTTTGTGGCGGTGTTCGGGAACATCGACAACGATGACCTCGTCCTGCTCGATCTCGCTCGGATCCTCCGACAGCGCCTCCTCTATAGAGCCTGCAAGTCCGTGAAGAACCTTGTTCTCGCTTTTTGCCTCTATACGATTTTTATTCTTAATCCTCTTTTTTGCCATTTATAAGCGTTCCTCCTACCCTCTTGTCTGACCGTTTCCGTTGACAAGATATTTGAACGTTGTCAGAGCCTCAAGGCCCATAGGTCCTCGTACATGGAGCTTCTGCGTTGATATGCCTATCTCTGCTCCCAGTCCGAATTCAAAGCCGTCCGTAAAGCGTGTGCTGGCATTTACATATACAGCCGCCGCATCGACTTCACGCTGGAACTTCTCTGCATTACGCAGATACTCGGTCACTATACATTCGCTGTGGCCTGTGCCGAAGCGGTTGATATGAGCTATAGCCTCATCTATATCATCTACAATCTTTACGGCAATCTTAAGGTCAAGGAACTCCCTGCGATAATCTTCATCATCGGCTATCTTTTCAAGCGTGATGTATGCACTGCTTGCCTCATCACCGACAAAGGTCACCTTTCCGTTCCACCTTTCAGCGAGCTTCTTCAAAAAGCCCTCCGCTATATTCTTATGCACAAGTACGTTTTCTATGGCGTTGCATACAGACGGACGCTGTGTCTTTGCGTTATCTACTATATCCACTGCCATATCAATATCAGCGAAGCGGTCAACATAAACGTGGCAGTTTCCCTCTCCTGTCTGTATTACAGGAACTGTAGCGTTCTTTATTACGGCGTTTATAAGTCCGCCGCCGCCTCTTGGGATAAGCACGTCAACATATTCGTTTGCTTTCATAAGCTCGGTTGCGGTATCTCTTGAGGTGTCCTCTACAAGCTGTACGATGTCGGGATTGACACCGTGCTTTTCAGCCGCCGCTCTCATAATACCGACAAGGCACTTGTTTGAATTTATCGCATCACTGCCGCCACGCAGAATTACAGTATTGCCGGCTTTAAGGCAAAGGCATCCTGCGTCTACCGTAACATTGGGGCGTGACTCGAAAATAATGCCGATAACGCCGAGCGGTACGGATTTTTTTATTACGGTAAGACCGTTAGGCAAGGTGTTTCCGCCGAGAATTTTTCCTACGGGGTCGGGCAATGCCGCAACCTGTCTTACGCCCTCAGCCATACCGTCAATTCTTGCATCGGTAAGGGTAAGACGGTCTACCATAGAAGCCGCCATATTATTTTCATGCGCCGCAGTTATATCAAGCTCATTTGCCTTTTTTATTTCATCTCTGCCGTTTTCAAGCATTACGGCGATAGTAGCGAGTATATCGTTTTTAAGCGACTGCGACAGCATTGCCGAGCTTTTTGCCGCCGATTTTGCCTTTTTTCCGAGTTCGTCTATGTAGCTCATATTTTTCCTTTCAGTCCTCGTCTGCGGTGAATACTGTGCAGACAGCCTTATTTTCAAACAGATCGTAAAGTATCTCGGGACGCTGACCGTTTATTATTACAGTCGGTATGCCGTGTTCCTTTGCGATAGTAGCCGCCTCAAGCTTTGTTATCATACCGCCGCTTGCAAACTCACTGCCCTTGTCCTTTGCCGAGCTTATCATCTCGCTTGTTATCTGCTTTACCTCAGGAATCAGCTTTGCGCCGGGAAGCTTAGGGTTCTTGTCGTATAAGCCGTCAACATCGGTAAGGATTATCAGCAGGTCGGCACTGCACAGCGCCGCTACTATTGCGGATAACGTATCATTCTCGTCAAAGTCAAGCTCCTGTATCGAAACCGTATCGTTTGCGTTGATTATAGGCACTATGCCCATATCAAGAAGCGTATTGAACGTGTTTATAACGTTCTCTTTTCTTGTCTTGTTGCTGATAACGTCACGGGTAAGAAGCACCTGTGCGACCGTGTGATTGTAGTTTGCGAATTCACGGTCGTAGATGTGCATAAGCTCGCACTGACCTATAGCGGCGCAAGCCTGCTTTTTCGGCATCTCCTTAGGCTTCGAGTGAAGTCCTGCCTTTGCCGCACCTACGCCCTGTGCGCCCGATGTAACAAATATCACGTCCTTGCCGGAATTTTTCAGATCCGACATTACCTCTATCAGCTTTGAAACACGTCTTATATTAAGATTGCCTGTGTTATGGGCAAGCGTGCTTGTGCCTACCTTTATAACAATTCTCTTTACGCTTGAAAAATCCATCATATATTTCCTCTTGCTTAGTCGAGCAGAATACGCTCGTCACAATATTCACATTCGCATATATCGCCCTGTACCTTGAAGCTGTGGGGAAGATAATGCTCAGTCTTTGTAATGCACTTGGGGTTTGTGCATTCAACATCGTTCTTTATCGTGCCTGTCAGCAGCTTAGGTGCGCCGAGCCTGCCCTCAAGCACGGACATTATAAGCGCCATACGCACGAACATTCCGTTCTTTGCCTGAGTAAAGTACATTGCTCTCGGATCGTCATCCACATCCATTGCTATCTCGTCTACTCTGGGGAGCGGATGCATAACTATCATATCCTTTGGCGCTTTCTTCATTTTTTCGGTATCAAGACGGAATACATCCTTCTGCCTGTTATATTCCTCTTCGCTTGAAAAACGCTCCTTCTGTATTCTTGTCATATAGAGCATATCGAGCGATTCGCCTGTTATCGCCTCGTCAAGAGAATATATCTCCTTATAAGTACAGCCTCTTGCGTTAAGCACATCCTTGATATATGACGGCAGAGCAAGCTCGGGTGTTGATATAAGTATGAACTCGTTGCCCTCATAGCGTGACAGTGCCTTAAGCTGTGAGTGTACCGTTCTTCCGTAACGCAGATCGCCGCATAGGCCTATCTTCAAGTGGTCAAGCCTGCCCTTTTCGTTTTTCAGCGTCAGCATATCGGTAAGCGTCTGCGTAGGGTGCAGATGTCCGCCGTCGCCTGCATTTATAACAGGGCAATCGGCTGTGAGTGCCGCCGCTTTTGCACTGCCCTCGTATGGATTTCTCATTACGAGAATATCGGCATAGCTGCTGACTATTTTCGTTGTATCCTTGATATTTTCGCCTTTGGAAACAGAAGATGTTGACGGATTATCAAATCCTATTATCGTACCGCCGAGCCTCAGCATTGCAGTCTGAAAACTCATCTGCGTTCTTGTTGACGGCTCGTAGAACAGAGTACCCATTATCTTTCCGCTGCATCTTGAACGGTAAAGTGCAGGGTTCTTCTGAATCTGCTGTGCCAGTTCAACTATCATATTCCACTCATCGGGTGAATATGAATCGAGGTCGATAAGATTACTGAACGTTTCCATTGTTGTCATTTCCTTCCTTGCTTTGCGTATCCTCGCCTTTTTGGAGGGGAGTTATATATCCTTCCTTTATGCCCTCTGTGCTTTCTTCGGGCATAAAGATAATCTTGACGGTTTTAAGTATAAGCAGAATATCCTTGGCAAGCGTATATTTTTCAATATACATAAGATCGAGCTTCAGCTTGTCGTAAGGGGTGGTGTTATACTTACCGACAACCTGTGCGTTACCGGTAAGTCCTGCCTTGACTTTAAGGCGGAATGCGAACTCGGGCATTTCCTTTTCATACTCACGGCTGATCTCAGGACGCTCAGGACGGGGTCCTACGACCGACATATCGCCCTTGAAGATATTGAACAACTGCGGAAGCTCATCGAGTCTTACTTTTCTTATGAACTTTCCGACAGGGGTCACTCGCTTATCGCCGTCGCTTGCAAGTCGTGCCACACCGTCGCTCTCGGCGTTTACAACCATGCTTCTGAATTTAAGGAGTTTGAATTCCTTTCCGTCCTTTGTAAGACGCACCTGCTTATAAAGCACGGGACCGTGATCGCACAGCTTTATAGCAATAGCTGTTATCAGCATAAAGGGAGAAGCAATAATAATGCCTATTGAGGACAGGAGAATATCGAAGCAACGCTTGACGAAGCGCTGTTCAATACCCAGTCCGTAATTTTTGGAGATAATAAGCGGAGTGTCGAACAGCTCCATATTATCTCCGCCTCTTACGATAATATCGCTTATTTTCGGCACAAGATAGGTTCTTATTGATGTCTTGAAGCAGAACTTCAATATATCATTCCTTATCTCGTTAGGGGTGTCGCAGATAACCACGCCGTCATAATTCGGTATCTCGGAAATTATCTTTTCAAGTCCCTCGGATACATTTATCATTCGTGTTATATTGTACTTGTCACGGCGCCTGCTCATTTTTTCAACAAGCATTCTTGCAGGCTGTTCAAATCCGTATATCATTATCACGTTCTTTGCAGGGTATAAGGCACGGAATATCTTTCCGCTTATAAACGCCCACAAAGCTATGACCACCGCCTGATACAGCGTGCCGACAAGAAGCGGTCGTGGGTCAAGCATAGAGCGTGATATAAGACATATCTGGATATAGGTTATGAAGTTTGTGCAAAGTGTAGCAAGAATCTGCGATACTATAATATCGGTGGTCTTATGAGAGCCGATCTTAAGTCCCTTGTATATTCTTGAGAAAACATAAAGAATTGCAAAGTACAATCCGAATAACAGCCAGTTTCCTTTTCTAAAGAAGCTGAAAGCCATCTCGCTGTTATAGTAATTCAGCCATATAATGCCGAAGGTGGAGGTTTCCCATGTAAGAAGTACCAGAGCATCTACTATAAGAGCGGTACGTTTGTATTTTTCTTTATCCTTATTCAATACGACACATCCTTGAAACCGCTTTTAAGCGGAAGTAGTTTATAATCGAATTTAGTATAGCACAATTTGTCGTAATAATCAAGACTTTTGCCGTTATATCACAAAACGCTCATCTTATATATTTCGGAAAACAATGACAGCCCACTGTAAAACAGCAGGCTGTCATCGGGAAATAAGGAAATAAGGAAAATACAAAAGAAAGTGTCGCTTTCTTATGTATTGTCTTGAGTATATCATAGCAGGTGGACTATAAAAAGGACAGGCTTGTTCCGAGTGCAAAAAGCAAACAGGCTTACCGGTAAGGGTAAGCCTGTCAGATTGTAGAAAAAGTCTGTTTTTTATAAGATAGTGCGAATCCTCTATCCCTATCCCCAAACCCCTTTCCCCAGGAAAGGGGCTATATTACTGGGGCTACCGCCCCTAGACCCTGTCGGGGGCTTCGCCCCTGCGACCCCATTTTTATCAACGATAGAAGTTTTTCGACAGACTGGAACGAGCCTCGTGTGTGGGAGGCTCGTAAAGAAATTACTTATTCTTTTTCTTCTTGCTGAGTACGGCTGTTATAATGCCTACGGCGATAACAACTGCAAGAGCAACACCGCAAACAATATATATTGTCGGGTCGAACTGAACGCCTGTGTTTGTGTTGCCGCTGCTTGCTCCGACTACTGTGCTTGCGCCGATTTCTTCGGCAAAGCAGGTAATACCCAGTAATATCGACATTGCTGCGGCTGTAACCGCAGAGGTTAATTTCTTCATAATAAGTATCATTCCTTTCTTCTTTTTGTAAAGACTACTATACTACATTTCTTCCGAAAAAGCAAGCGGAAAATTATACAAATTTTTTCAGCCTGCGGCAAGGATTATTCTGTCACAGCCTTCGGTGCTTTAGTCGCCTTTGCGCCGTTTATGATACCCTTGATTATTTCGGGCTGCGTTACTGTACACTTTTTGCGGTCGAAAATACCGAAGCCGTTATCGCCGTTATAGCCGTTATCCCAGTAAACCGTTACGATATTTCTCTTGTGAGCGGCATAATTCACATACTCTGCGAAATAAGCACGGTAAGCTGTGCTACGGCTGTCCTTATAGGTTTTATCTATAGCGCCGTACTCGCCGATTATCACGCCGTAGCCCTTACTGATGAAGGCATCATATAGCTGATCAAACTTAGCGTCTGTGTGCTTTTCACCTCTGTTGCGGATAGCCTGACCTTTTATGCTGTCGCCCCATCTGAATATGCCCGGTGCTTCTTCACCGCCGCAGAATTTCCACGGGTCATAATAATGAACAGAAATCATTAATCTGCCGGTGCTGTCATTCGGGATCTTGAAGCCGTAATCGCCTGCGGTATAATTAATGTCGGTGTTCCAGCCGGGAACAAGCAGATAACGGTTGTTGTTCTTGCCGCCTGCTTTTCTTACCGTATCAACGAAAATCTGGTTGTATGCGTTGATGTTGTTGTAGTATTCGGGATTGGGGTTGTTGTATGTTCCATCAAATTCTTCGTTCATTGACTCGAACACGAGGTGATCGTCATAGTTCTTGAAGCGTTTTGCTATCTGCTCCCAGACCTTTTTGTACTTTGCTTTTATAGTCTTCTGCTCGGAAGCGGGTTCGCCGCAGAGAAGCCAGCCGCCTTTTACGCTGTAGTAGCCGTCTCCGTGAACGTTGATTATAGCGTAAAGTCCGTTATCAATGCACATATCGACTACTTCCTGTACTCTGTCGAGCCACTTTGAGTCGATAGTGTAGTTGGGGCCTGCGCCTATCTTCGAAAGATATGATACGGGGATACGGATAGACTTGAAGCCCTGTGCCTTTACCTGCTTGATGAGCTTTTCGGTAATTGTGGGGTTGCCCCACGTTGTTTCGCTCGGTGTTCCGCCCGAGTTTGCCTCAAGCTGATTACCGAGGTTCCAGCCGGGCATTAAGTTCTGTGAGAACTTGACAGAGTCGCCTTTTGTTGCGGCAGGTGCAGGCTCGGTCTTCTTTGTTGTGGTTGTTGCCGGTTTTGCGGTGGTGGTTTCCGGCTTCTTTGTTGTGGTCGTTGTGGTTGCAACGGTTTCCGGCTTCGTTGTTGTCGTTGTAGTTGTGGTTGTGGTTGTGACCACGGTCGTTGTTTCTGCCTTTGTTGTGGTAGTTGCCACTGTTGTTTCGGCTTTCGTTGTGTTAGTTGTTGTAGTAGCTGTTGTCGTTGAAGCCGAGCTGTTTTCAGATGATGTTGCGGCATTTCCCGAGCAGGCGGAAATTCCCGTTATCACCATTATGCCGCTTAAAATTGCGGCGAGCATTCTTTTCTTCATAGGTACCTTTCTTTCCCTGACTGCCCGTTTTTTTGAGATGCGGACAGCCGTTTATTATTGTGTCAATCATATTGTAATGGTTTTCACGGAAAAAGTCAATAGCAAAACAGGCTTATCCGCAAATTTTGTTAAAACGATTACACGGCGTTTGCAAAATGCAAAAAACCGCCTGTAAAACCGTTAAGTCTTACAGGCGGTATACTATTATAATATATAGGGAGAAATTTTTACTCGGCTACGTTAGTCGTATCTCCGGGAACAGCATCGGGCGGTGCTACCGGCTCGGTTGTGCTGTAGTCGGGGTAATAATCGTACTCGCTGCTTGTATCTATCGCAGAAAAATCATCTTTTGAAAAGGAATCTTCTGTTTCGACAAGGTAAACGCCGTCAAGCGCTGTCAGCTTTTTCAGGAAGTTGCCGGGACAATATACCTTTACGGCCGTAATATCCTTAGCGTTCTCCTCGAACAATGCGGCGATAGCCTCGCTACCCTTTACCTTTGTGTTATCGGAAAGATAAACCTCTGTAACACGGATGTTGCCCTTGCTGTCTGCCTTAGCTAAAATGCTCTGCATTTCTTCGGGCGTTACTGTATTTCTGAAAGTAACGTAAAGGAAAACATCTTCCGTGTTTTCATCCGCCTTGCTGTATGCCTCCATAGCCATTCTGAAACGGTCTTCCGCACTTATCGAGGTTGTCGGTGAAACAACAACAGGACTGCCGGAATTCAGCAGGGCGACGCTTGAAAATGTGATAGCTACAGCGGCTGCGGCTCCTGCCACAGAAAGCCAAACCGTTTTCAGCCTGCTCTTTTTAGCCTGTACAGACTTACCCATAGCGGCTTTTCTTATCTTATCGTAATCAAACGAATACTCGCTCATCAGTTCTTTGTAAAACTCGTTTGTATTCATCTGAAAGCCCCCTTCCGTAAGTCGTTATAATTTGAATTTTTTCTTTTGTTTTTCTATTGTGCGATAGAGCTTGTTTTTAACGGTAGACAGCTTGACATCAAGCGCCTTCGCTACGTCCTCCAGCTTCATATCACACGCAAAATGAAGATAGAATATCTGACCTGTCAGTTCATCGGTCTTCATTATGTCATCGAAAATCTGTTTCGCAACGATCTTGTTGCTGATAACGTCCTCAAGCCGTTGCTGAGGCTTGGACATCTCCCGTTCGATAGCGACCATTTCTTCTTCGGTATAGTCGGAAAAGGAGGAAACCTTGTCATCCTTCTTCCTGTCCGAAAAATAGGTGCGGCATTCAAACTTCGCTATATTTATAAGGAAAGCCTCGGGGCTTTCGATGTCCTCGTGTCCTTTTTCGCTTATGCGCTTGAAGAAACGTGTATAGACGTTCTGAATAATATCTTCCGCATCTTCCATATTTCCGCATTTACTGACTACAAAACGGGAAACGGACCTACAGGTTTCGTTGTAGATACGGTTGAAATATTCTTCGTTATTCTCGTGACCTCCGTGAATCTCTGCGCCCATCGGCTCACCTCACTTTGTCACCTACTTTGTAGTAGGCTGAATTTCAGAAAAAGTTTCACTCGAAATGAAAATTCTGTGTATCGGATAAGTAAAAAAATACGAATGTTTTTTGTGCAGTATAACCATATATTGATTTTTGACTGCCGGGAGGCAGAATATATGGCACGAAGTGCGTGCTGTCTGCATATTTGCTCTATTATATTGTACATTAAACGGGGCGATTAGTCAAGGGAAACATACTAAACGGAGCGGAATAATGGAAATGCGGCGTTTGCAATATATACAAACGAAACAGCTTAAATCGCAGTATTTAATGCAGCTTCTGCTTTGCAAACGGCGAATGTATAATCAATTGTATTTCGGGAGGGGCAAGCCCGCTCCCCTACGAAAAGCGAGAGGGATAGTGCGGTTGTGGGAGGGTTGGTGCGGGGTGGGGAGATGGTGCAACGATTCCTCAATAGTTGACAGTGCTTTGCACTGAAACAGAAGCTCACCTTTGGGCAGACAGATTTGTCGTCAGATTGCATAAATTGAGTGCAGGCGGGCTTGCGCCTGTCAAACGAAATTTGTACAGGATGACGGAAAATATGCAAGCTTGGCGTGCGGCAAAGGCGATAGCCGTTAATTGTGCGGTATTGCCTTGAGTTTTTTGTTATACAAATTGTTGTATTTTCAGATTCAACGCTTTAAACGTACAAAATCGCATTAATCTTTATATTGTTTCACCAAAACAAAAAAGTTTTTTTGTGCAAAATGCCACTTGCAAATCTAATTGCGATATAGTATGATTAAAAATAGCTTAAAAGCTAAAAAAATATTTTATGGAGGACAAAACCAATGAAGTTTACAAAAACTTTAGCAAGTGTTTGCGCTGCAGCTTTAGCAGTATCTTCACTTGCAGTAAGCGCTTTTGCAGCTCAGCCTAAGGTTGAAGCTGTTACGCTTAACAAGGCAACAAACGCAGTTCAGTGGAACGTTGGCGTTCTCGGCACTGCAGAAATCAAAACAGTAGAATTAACAGGTACAGCTACTCTCGGTGACGGCTGGATAGGCGGCGGCGGAAGCTTTGGCTTCAACGCTACTCTCGCTGACGGTACAGAAGAATGGACACAGATTGACTTTGCTCTTGACAGCAATTCTGACACTGCAAAGACAGTTTGCGATAGCGCAACAGGCGAATTCACCACAACACTTACATTTGCTGATGGAACTAAGATCGGCTCTAAGGTTGAGGACATTGCACAGCTCGGCTGGTGGTGGGGTTCCAGTGTTGTTGATGGCGAATATGCTTGCGCATTCAGCGATATTAAGGTAAACGGCGAGAGCATTCTCGGCGCATTTGCTCCTGTAGCAACACTTACTACAACACAGGAGAGCGAGTCTAAGGTTACAACTGTAGCTGAACTCGGTGCTCAGTTCGACAAAACAGATGGCGTTATCGCTGAATGGCCCGCACTTCCTAAGGCTACAATCAAAGCTGACGGTACAGATGCAACTCTTACTTACGATTTCTCACAGTATGGTGCTCCCGTTAAGTTCGGCGGCAACTATGTAGCTATCAACACAAAGCTCGCTTGGGCTGACTATGATAACAACATGGATCTTTACAACGCTAAGAATGTACAGATCAAGTCTATCAAGTTCGACGGTGTTGAATACGGCGACTACAGCAAGCTTGCTGTTAACAACGAAGGCGGCGACGCTCTCAGAATCACTCTTATGAACGAGTGGAACGAAAACTTTGCAAACGGCAAAGCTCCTTTATCAGGCATTGAGCTTCCTGCATTCACAAAGTTCGAAATCACACTTGCTGTAACAGAAGCTACACCTGCTGAGACTCCTGATGAGCCTTCTGTAACTCCCGGCGAAACAGAAGATCCTGCTGAGCCCGGTGCATCTTCAGGTACTGTAAACCCCGGCGAATGCTCAGGCGAGCCCGTTAACCCTCCTACAGGTGCTGCAGTAGCAGTTATCCCTGCAGTTCTCGCAGCAGCAGCAGTTGCTACAACAGGTATCGTTCTTAAGAAGAGAAGCAAGTAATCGCTTTTAAGTGATTAAACGCTTTAATTAAAGAGCATACAGCCCCTCCGCTTATGGCGGAGGGGTTTTTGTTTTATTCTGCATTATCGGATTTGAATTTCGGGGTATATAACTGAAGCCACAGCAAAAGCTGTGGCTTTCATATTGTCGATAAACTAAAGTACCGCAACGGTGAAATGGGAGCGGCGGTTATTTTGAAAAGGACTAACCGAAACTTTTAATTTTCCATTTTAACGTTAAAATGGTGTTCCGTAAGGAACCCGCCGGTAACGAAAGTTAAGCAAAACTCAATCAAATAGAACGGCGAATTTGAAGCGGCTCACAGCCGCAGGCGGAATTTGAAGCGGGTCACACCCGTTCGTTGTGGAAGGGTCTGCGTTTGTTTTCAAGAACGACCTTGACGATTGCAGAGTATATATCCTTTCGTGCATAGCTGCAATAGCCGTCTACTACCGAACGTTCCTCATCCTGTGTTACCGTTACTATTTTTACGGGAACAAGGTCAAGCACCTTTTCGGATATTATCCGCTTGCATTTTTCACAGTGGCAGGTGTTGAATCGTCTTAACGCATCGTCAAGTATCTCGTCAATGATTATGCGGTTTATGTCTATCGTTATCTGTCCTGTGTGACGTGTTACGCTTTTAACCGTCTGCTGTGGCTCATCGTCCTTCGGAATATGGAGCATCGGGTTATGCTTTGTGTGAGATTTAGGAGCGGATGTGCCTCGCTTTGACTGCGTATAGTTACGCAGTTTGTCCTCTACGGTGCCTTCGGCAAGCGATCTTTTCTCTCTTTCCTGCTCGGCAGGCGGTAAGAACGGATTGACACCTGATGGTTTTGCGTTTATAAGATTCATTACCTGTCTTGTCTTGCTTGATTTATATTCTTCTGCCACAGGAGGCGCTCCTTTCGTGAATTACTGTTTCTTTGACGGTCTGCGGACAGGACGTTTGCTGTCCTTTCTCTGCGATTTTTTCATCGGTACACCGGTCACTTCGTTGATAAGACTGCGGTATTCTGCGGTCGCCTTGGAGCGTGGGGCATATTCCATTATTGAAATGCCGTGTGCAGGGGCTTCCGCAAGAGAAACGTTTGTGCTTATCCTTGAGCTGAGTATCTTTGTGCCAAGCTGTTCGGCTATCATTCCTGCAAGCTCCTCAACTTCTTTTGTAAGCACAAGTCGGGGATTATATTTATTAAGCAATATGCCTGTAATCTCCAGATCCTTGTTGTAATATTTCTTTACGGCGAAAATCGTTTCTTTAAGCTGTGCTATTCCCTGCAGGCTGAGTATCTCGGCTATCATCGGAATAATCAGCTTGTCTGCCGCTGTATATGCATTTATCGTGAGGATTGAAAGCGCAGGAGGGGTGTCTATCATTATGTAATCATAATCGTCCATAACGTCCGACAGCGCCTCTCTGAGAAGGTACTCTCTGCCCACTCCGGTAAGCTCAAGCTCACAGCCCGACAGCAGTATGTTTGCGGGGATAACATCGCAGTTATCCGTGCATTGTATTGCCTCTTTTACGGTGCAGTTTCCCTTGAATACATCGTACATAGTATAGCTTTCTTCTGCGTCAGCACCAAGGCTGAAGCTGAGATTTCCCTGCGGATCGAGGTCTATTGCAAGAACGCTCTTACCGCTTTCGGTTAGTCCTCCGCAGAATGCGGCGCAGGTCGTGGTTTTTCCGACACCGCCCTTCTGATTTGTTATCGCTATAACAACTGCCATACAGTGTGTCCTCTCTTTGCCTTATCGGGTTAAATTTTAGGTTTTCAAATTATTTACAGATAAAAGCAATCATACCCGCTGAAAAAGCGGGTATGAATATTTCTGATTACTTTAATTACAATGTGTGCTGAAGATCTTCCATCTCTGAATCTTCGGGCTGATAGATGTGGTAGTTTGCCTTACCGTTCTTCTTTACGAAGTACATAGCCTCGTCAGCGGCGGCAACTACCTTGTTGCTGTCATCGCCGTGTTCGGGGAAGAATGCAATACCGATACTTGCCTTTACGTTTATCGAAACGTTAGCAAGCTCTGAATGATAGCCTTCATAAAGCTCATCTATAAGGTCAAGCGACAGGCTCTCTATCTCCTCAATCTGCTTAGGATCGGTGATACAAAGAACAAACTCGTCACCGCCGAAACGTCCTGCGAATCCGCTTCCCTTTACACGCTGTTTGATACAGCCGGCAACATACTTGATAACCTCGTCACCTACGGAATGTCCGAAACGGTCGTTTATGAACTTGAAGTCGTCAACGTCTATAAAGAGTACTGCAACCTTTGCGTGTGCGCTACGCTCAATCTCGCTCTTAAGCTCACGCTCAAATGTGCTTCTGTTATAAAGCTGTGATAAGAAGTCATAGCTTGCACGCTCGGAAAGCTGAAGCTCAAGCTTCTTTTCGCTGTCTATGTCGGTTACGACACCGATAACACGGAGCGGTTCGCCAAGACGGTCGGTAACGCAGAGCGCACGGATAGAGAACCATAACAGGCTTCCGTTTTTTGTGGTCATCTGATACTCGCCGCTGTGACCTGTTCTGTTCTTGAGCAGTGTGCTTATATCACGCTTATAGATTTCGGCATAATCCTCCGCCATTATCTTATCAAGGAACTTACCGTTTGCAAGCTGAGCTTCTGACGGGTCTATGTCGAACTTCTCCTTGAAGTTATCCGAAACGTACATTGTTTCCTTGTGGAAATCCCACTCGAACAGCATATTGTCCGAAATGTCCGAAATCGTTCTGTGAAGCTCCTCAGACATACTTACGTCATCGAGCATATTGTTGAACAGCTCGGAAATATCCTTGAACTCATTGTGTGCCTTTATATCAAGACGCTTGTCACGGTCGCCCTCCTGTATCTCACGGGCAACCTTTACCATCTCGTTCATCGGGTTTACGATAGACTTTGTGATAAGAATACCAAGCAGTGCGCATATAACAGCAAGAGCCACCATAACACCGAGCGATATTGCAAGAGGAACTGTAATCTGCGACATTGCCATATTTGCAGGGTAAACGCTTACCCACTTCCAGTTTGACGTGGACGCACCTGTGAAATAATTGTAGCAGCCGAGCTTACCGCCTGCGTTATAGTCAACGTTATTTTCAGCCGATGTGGGCTTAGTTGTGGACTTCATAACATCTATTATTCCGCTGTCGGAAATATCATCTATCTTCTGTACGGCGGTACCCTCGTAATTCAGCACGCATCCTGTGCCGTCGGTTACGGAAAGATAGCCCTTGCCGTCGCCGTATGACGACTTAGACAGTATTTCGCTTATCTTTGAAAGGTCGATAATCTCTATGGCGAATCCGTCGATATTGTTAAGACTGTCCGCATCTATGCTCTTTGCAACGTAGAACACGCTTGTTTCGTAGTCCTCGTTATTCATATAGATCTTTGAAATCTTTGTCGAGCCTTCGGAATAGCCCTCAAGCTCCTCGAAGCCGAAGAAGCTCTCCTTCATGCCCTGTATATCCTCATATTCGTAAACGATATTGCCGGAGGGGTCGGTTATCACAAGGTTCTTGAAGCCGCTGTTTCTGTCGGCGATATTCTCGGCAATGAGCGAAAGCATTGACTTTGCGTCATCGCCCTGACCGCTCTTTGCAAGCGTTCCTGCAGACCTGCTGAATGAAAGATAAGCAACATCGGATATACACTCGTTTATGTACTGATTGATTATCTCCTGCTGAGCCGCACCTGCCGCTCTTGCAAACTGGCTTACCGAATTTGCGGCAAAGCCCGTCATACTGAAATATCCCACTATGCCGACTATCAGCATCGGTATTACGGCGAAAACCGTAGTGAGTATGCGTAAAGTCGTTTTAATCTTTAATGACTGCATTTTATAAAACCTCCGAAACCCTTAAATTCAATATCAATCAACCGTTTCATAATTTTATGTTAATTTAAAATCTGTCAAATCATATCACGTTTTTCACGTTCCTTCTGCAGCATTTCAAACTGCAGCTTGTAGATATATCTTGAAATAGTTTCTTCCTGCGAATGAGAAACACCGATAAAGCGGCATCCGTAGCCTGTATCGGTTTCCTGCGAATCTATCGCCTGTTCTCTCAGCACCTCCGCATTAAGCTCAAGGCGTGAGCCGGACAGATTGATTATCATCAGCAATTTGTCGCCTTTGGCGAAATGCCTGCGTGCGTCTGTGCAGATGAAAAATACTCCGCCGACATTTATATCCTTGATGTATATTTCGGCAGGCGGATCAAGCGGGGTGGGCTTGTCGTCGCCATCCTGCATTCTTAGTGTTATAAACGCTCTTTCATTCGTTTTTATCTTGAAATATCTTCTGCGCTCTTCAAGAAGCTCCGCCTTATCGGGTCTTAATATCACATTAAGCTGGCGGTCGGTCGATACGGATACGTTCGTCTTGTATCTGTAGCGGTCGCCGTCACGCATACGGGCAATGACGTAAACATACTGAGATGTGTCGATCTCGGGCATTCTCCGTCCCTTTATCATCAGCATATTGTCGATAATATTATCGTTAAGGTCATACATTATCGGAAAGTCGAAGTTGCTCTCGGTGTACATCAGCCGCTCACCGTCAAGCGAGGTTATCTCAAAAGAAGTAAAGTCTTCTTTCTTATAGCTCAAAAAGCACAACTCCCCTTTCCTTAAGACACGGGGAAAAGGCATTACAGCCGCACCCAACACGCCTATATTATCATTTATCATTAAGTATACAATAAATTGAACAATAAATCAAGCAGAATCGGCAGTTTTTTAGTCGGTTTTTAAAAATTCTGCGAATTGTTTAAAAAGTACAGCTTGTTTTTATACAAATTAATTAAGAAAAGTTCGTTGACTTTTGTAAGGCGGCTATAATATAATTAGTATAAGGAGAAGTTTGTCGTAAGGGAGGTGCGGTAGCGGAATGTTGTTCCGCAGGGTCTATGCAGAATTTTTTTCACGCCGACACATCAAAAGCACGCACTGTCTGCGAGAAAGCAAGCGTAGCTGTCGGAGCTGTGCTTGCGCTCCCGGCGCTTCTGAGCCTTATGTCGCTGATAATACAGACAAGAAATTGGCGGACGGAGGGGTTTCTCGCCGCAGGACTTGCTATTCCTGCGATATGCGTTGCCGTGTGGCTTGCGTTCACCTTTCTTTTGTTCTTTATATGCGAAACACGGTCAAGACGTATAAAACGATGCACCTACTTCGAGATACAGAAATCCGCCGCAATTCTCAGCAGGTACGGCGGAAAAATATCGGCGGACACGGGCGGGATACAACGCAGGCTGTATATAATACCGTATGACGAGATGAAGCTGTCTGTGAAAAAAGGCAGGCTTGTCTTTACGGGGAAAATCAGGTGCTACGAGGGCGATTCTGACCGTCTTGGATACCACATAAGGCAGGGCAAGCCTGAATTTGACAGCTGGTGGCTTAATGAAAACGGCTTCAGGGAAATATCCTCGCTGACGCTTCCGCTGTGCTTCCCGAAGCAGAAAACGATTTTCAGGCACTGCTCGCTCGCTCAGAAGCGGTATCTGCTAAGGTGCGAGAAAAAGAAAGCCGCCGAAACAAAGCCCGTTTCAAGACCGAAAACAAGAATGGTCTACAGGCAGGCAAGGAAAAGAACGTTTACCGAGCTTCCCACATTCGACAGGAAGTGGTAGCTTGTACGATTGTGCAGTCTGACTAAAAAATACAGCCGTTGCATATTGTCAGTCACCGCTTTTAGAGAATCGTACAAAAATCAACAGATTTTTCCTACCAGCCTTGCAAAACGGTAAAAAATGTTGTATAATATACAATTGAGTTGTTAGAACTGTAACTTGAAATTTGTTAAAATCGTACCAAAAACCATGTAATGTTAACATAACTTAAGGTGATTTTCTACATATTGTAACTTTGTTACACCAAAATACAAAATACGGAAATCGTTCATCGTATTAACTGTTTATGACACGGGGAACATTTCCTGAGAAGGACCGGCTTGAAAAGGAGGATATATGGCACTTTTCAACACAAACGCTTTTCGCATTACCGAACAGGGTCTGTCTGTTCTGTGGCAGAAGCAACAGATAATCGCACAGAATATAGCAAACCAGGATACGCCCGGATATAACTGCAAGTATCTTGATTTTTACGCTGTACTCAAGGACAGGATGGAAAGCACGAGCGTTGTCGGAGGTAAGGCGAAGGAAGGCTCAAAGCAGGTCGAGCTTGCTACCAGAGTGTACGAGGACACTGCGACCAACACTCAGCCGGACGGCAACAACGTAGACGTTGATTCGCAGTCAAACGAGCTTGCGAAGGTACAGCTTCACTATCAGGCTCTCAAGAACCAGATGAACGGAGAGTTCACAAGACTGCGTTCGGCAATGAAAACGTAATTTTAGGCTATACCGCACAATTAACGGCTATCGCCTTAAAGCAGACGCTTTAAAATAATGGATTATATACAGTGAAACGGATTTCAACGCTTTTTTGACATACAGAAAGGAGTTTTTTGCATGGCATTTTTAAGCTCGCTTAATATAGCCGCATCGGGCATGGCAGCGGAAAGACTGCGTCTTGATGTAATTTCGCAGAATGTTGCGAACGCAAAAACCACCAGAACGGAGGACGGTACGCCGTACAGAAGGCAGGTCGTACTGTTCAGCGAAAACAAGGGTTTCAACTCTGTGCTTGAGGAAACTATAGCAAAGAGGAAAGAAAAAATAGCAGGGGGAGTGCCTGCGAATACTGTTTCTGCGACTAAAAACAAGGGCGTTCTTGTTACCGAGATAGTCGAGGACGAAACACCGCTCACACCGGTCTATGACCCTACACATCCCGACGCAGACGAGAACGGCTATTACTATCTGCCGAACGTTGACGTAGCGGAGGAAGAGATGGACGCTATGGCGGCTACACGCTCGTATGAAGCTAACCTCGCTGTGCTGAACGCTGTGAAATCAATGGCGCAGACGGCACTCAGCATAGGAAACAACTAACGATACCCGAAAGGAACTGATATAAATGTTTATAGTACCGCTTACAAGCAGTATCACCCCTATGGAAACGATGAGTCAGAAAAAGCAGACCGAAAGCACAGATGACGGCGAAGCAACGTTCTTTGATGTTTTTGAGTCGCTTGTAAAGAACGTCAAGGAAACCGACGCACAGGTACAGAAGGATTCGATAGACCTTATGCTCGGCGATGTGGACGATCTTGCACAGATACAGGTAAATCTCGAAAAGGCGGCTACCGCTGTGGATCTGCTTGTTACTGTCAAGAACAAGGCTGTTGACGCATACAACGAGATAATGCGTATGACCGTCTGATCAATACTGATCTACACTTCAAGGGAAGGATACATATATAGATGAAGGATAAGCTCTCCGCTTTCTGGAGCGGATTCAAAGATAAATGGAGCTCGCTTGCGAAAAATCTGCGGATATTCATAATAACTGCGGTATCGGTAGTAATAGTTGCCGCAATAGTGCTTGCGATAGTGCTTAATCAGAAGGGATATACGGCTATTTATACCGGACTTGACAGTGAGGAAAGCTCGCAGGTCGTTTCGGCTATAAACGAGCTTGGAATAACGGACGTAAAAATGGGTACGGACGGCAGTATCTCTGTACCGAGCGACCAGGCGGACAATGTAAGAATGCAGCTCAGCATACAGGGATACCCCAAGTCAACGTTCAACTTTGACGTATGGAACAGCGGCATAGGTATATGGTCGACCGACACCGAAAAGAAGGTGCTTCAGATACAGCAGTTACAGACGCATCTTATGAAAGCCATCAACACCATAAGTGCGGTCAAGAACTCTTATGTTATAATCACTATGCCGGAGAACAGCAATTATGTTATCTCCACGGACAGCGAAGAACCGAGAGTCAGCGTAAAGCTCGATCTGAAAAACGGCGCACAGCTTACGAGCGATCAGGTTGAAGGTATCTATGCACTGGTGCTGAACTCTTTGCCGGGTCTTGAGCGTGAAAACATATCAATACTCGACTCGGACGGCAAGTTGCTCAGCGGTGAGAACACGACCGTTGAGGAGGACGTGCTGTACCAGTCAAGGCTGAACTTCCAGGAGCAGATGCAAAGCCTGCTCAAGAGCCAGCTCAACGACACGCTGAAAAAGCTGTACAAGGACTACACGATAAACGTAAACGTAAAGCTCAATTACGATAACTCAAAGTCGGAATATACCATCTACACACCGTCTGTAGCAGAGGACGGTACATCGGGCGGTATGATAGAAAGCTCCACAAAGAACGAGGGCTGGGGCGGAATAGGCTCGCTGTCGGGCGTTGTAGGCACAACAAGCAACAGCGACATTTCACCGAACTATCCGACTATCACGGGCGACGGCGATAACCAATATTACTATCAGAACAGCATTACCGTAAAGCGTCTTGTAAACACCGAGATAAGACAGCTTGAAAAGAACGGCTATTCGGTAGATAAAATAACGGCGGCTGTAACTGTAGATCAGATCAATATGCTTGAAGCGGACAAGGAACATCTCCGTGAAGTAATTGCGTTTGCTATCGGCGCAGACGTTGCAAATGTTACGGTTGCAAACTACCCGTTTGTTATAAACGGCAACAACGGCACTAACGGCAACGGCAATACGATAAACAGAGGCGGAAGCGTTGACTGGACGGTTTATATCATACTCCTGCTCGGACTTCTTGTGCTTGCACTGCTTATCGTAGCTATCCTTACAAGCAACGCAAAGAAGAAGAAACGTGCAAAAGCAAGAGCCAAGGCGGCGGCCGCACAGGCAGCAGCGGCACAGGCGGCGCAGGAATCAGCCGCTCTCAGCTTTGAGCCTCAGCCTCAGCCGGACGAAGAATTCAACATACAGCACCTTGACGACTATGACGACGAGTCAAAGAGTGCGGTTCTCAAGAAGGAAATCAAGGATTTCTCACGCACAAATCCCGATGTCGTTGCCCAGCTCATACGTTCTATGATGAAAAACGGCGAATGATATTGACAGCATAAAGGAAGGATATATATGGAGGCACTCACCAGCGCACAAAAGGCGGCAATAATCATAAGCTCTATCGGTACGGAAAATGCGTCCGAGGTATTCAAGCACTTCTCCGATGAGGAGGTAGAGCAGATCACGCTTGAAATAGCAAGAATGAACTACTACCCTATGGAAGTGGTGGACAGCGTTCTTAACGAGTTCTATGAGCTTTGCCTTACCCAGAAGGTAATATCCGAGGGTGGTGTGGAGTATGCCCGTGACATACTTGAAAAGGCATTCGGTCCGCAGACGGCACAGGCGCTGTTTGAAAAGATAACAAAGCAGTTCCAGACAAAAGCGTTTGCATTTGTCCGCAAGGCAGACTATAAAAACCTGCTTGCAATGGTACAAAACGAGCATCCGCAGACAATTGCGCTGATACTTTCTTACGCAAGGAGCGATCAGGCATCGGCGATTTTAAGCGAACTGCCCAAGAAAACAAGGATAGATGTAGTCGAGCGTATGGCTAAGATGGACAGGGCATCGCCCGATGTCGTAAAGTCTATAGAGCGCACGCTTGAAAAGAAGTTTGACAATCTTGTTACCGCCGACACCACAGAGGTCGGAGGTATAGACTATGTTGCGGAGGTCATGAACAATGTAGACCGTGCAACAGAAAAATACATATTCGACGAACTGACGCTGAGAGATCCGAAGCTGGCAGACGATATACGCTCAAAGATGTTCGTATTCGAGGATATAGTAACTCTCGACAATATGGCTATACAGGCGTTTATACCGGAGGTCGATTCAAAGGATCTTGCGGTTGCTATCAAGGGCTCTACTCCCGAGGTCGCAGAGTGCATCTATGCAAATATGTCTACCCGTATGCGTGAAAGTGTACAGACAGACGTTGAGTATCTTCACAATGTCCGTATGCGTGATGTTGAGGAGGCTCAGCAGAGAATCGTATCCATCATACGCAGACTTGAGGACGAGGGTACTCTCGTTATCTCAAAGGGCAACAAGGAAGACGAAATCATCGCATAATACGAAAGCGAGGAATATATTTTGGCAGGCGTATTCAAGGCGGGTCGTGGCGGTTATTATCCCGTACAGCCTACAACAGATACAGTTGTTATCGACAACTCAATAAAGGTAAAGCCTGTCGCACCGCAAGCTCCCTTGCAGGAAACAGTGACGGCCGACACCGCAGAAAATACGGCGGTCACCGATGAAGCATCGGCAAAGCACAGGCAGGAACTTGAGCAGGAAAAAGAGAAGATAACAAGCTATTATCGTGAGCAGGGTGAAAAGGCACTTGCCGATGCCCGTGAAAAAGCACAGAAAATACTCAGCGAAACCGAACAGCAGGCGCAGGATTATGCCGCACAAGCAAAGGCACAGGCTGAGGCAATCTTTGAAAAAAGCAGGTCGGACGGCTTTGCGAAGGGTCACGAGGACGGATATGCCGCAGGGCTTGACAAATGCCGTGATATGCTCTCGGAGATTAAAAGGCTCAGCGAGCAGATGGTAAGCGACAAGGCGGAACTTTTTGACAGCTACGAGGTCGAGATATTCGACACGGTAATGGAAATTGTAAACCGCATAACGCTGAATTCTCTCGGTCAGAAGGACAAGGCGGTCGTCAAGAAAACGATAAAGGAAGCGGGAAAGAGCTTCCGTGGCAGTGAATATGTAAAGCTGACCTTATCAAAGACCGATGTCAGCGAGGAGATGGCGGCGGATACCGACTATTTCAAGAAACTGTTCACAAATGTAAAGAACGTGGAGGTCGAGGTGCTTAAGGACGCACCGAGCGGTACTGTTATAATTGACAACGGCAGTGAAATTACCGATGCCGGAATACAGACACAACTCAAGATGATAGAGGAGCTGGGCAGAGGAAAGTACCGCAGAGCGCCGTCAAGGAAAAAGGCCGATAAGCAGGAGGAACCTGCGGCACAGGCAGAAACCGACAATGACGGCGGCGAAGAACAAAGCGAATAACTCCCTTATTTGAAAGGACTTTAACATGGATCTCGGCGGATTTCTGACAGAACTCAGAACTACCGATACATATAAGTATCTGGGTAAAATTGAAAAGATAGTCGGAATGACGATCGAGGCGAGCGGACCGCTGTGCAGTATAGGCGATGTGTGCCGTATCTACACAAAGGATATGAAGTCGCATATCCCTGCCGAAGTGGTGGGATTCAACGAGCATAAGGTACTGCTTATGCCGTATACCGACCTTGAGGGCATAGGGCCCGGCAGTATAGTTGACAATACCGGCGACAAGCTGAATGTAAGAGTCGGCGACAAGCTGATAGGAAGAATAATCGACGCACTGGGAAATCCGCTTGACGACGGAGAGCCGATTGAATATACAGACACAGTGCCTATAGCGGGCATTCCTGTAAATCCGCTCACCAGACCGAAAATACACGAGCCTATAGAACTTGGCGTAAAGGCGATCGACGGACTTCTCACAATGGGCAAGGGGCAAAGAATGGGTATCTTTGCAGGCTCAGGCGTAGGTAAGTCAACGCTTATGGGTATGATCGCACGAAAGGTAAAGGCCGATCTCAACGTTATAGCGCTTGTAGGCGAGCGTGGCAGAGAGGTAAGAGAATTTATAGAAAACGACCTCGGAGAAGAGGGTATGGCAAGGTCGGTCGTTGTTGTCGCAACATCGGATCAGCCTGCGATGATGAGAAATAAATGTCCTATGACGGCTACGGCTATAGCGGAATATTTCTGCTCTCAGGGCAAGGACGTTCTGCTGATGATGGATAATCTTACACGTTTTGCTATGGCACAGCGTGAGATAGGTCTTTCGACAGGCGAGCCTCCCGTTGCAAGAGGCTATACCCCGTCAATATACGCCGCAATGCCGAAGCTGCTCGAAAGGGCGGGAAACTTCGAAAAGGGCAGTATAACGGGAATTTATGCTGTGCTTGTTGAGGGTGACGATACAAACGAGCCTATATCGGATACCGTAAGAGGTATAATTGACGGACATATAGTTCTGAGCCGTAAGATTGCGGCGCAGAACCATTATCCTGCAATTGACATACTGCCGAGTATCTCACGTCTTATGTCGGCAATTGCAGACCCGGAGCATAATAAAGCGGCAGGAAAGCTGAGAAATCTGCTTGCGCTTTACAACAACAACGCAGACCTTATCTCGATAGGAGCGTACAAGAAGGGTACAAACCCGGCTCTTGACGAGGCGATAAAGAAGATAGACAAGATAAACGATTTTCTGATGCAGGGAATGTATGAATCATTCTCGATGGAGGATACCATAAAGCTGTTAAAGGCGGCGGTTTCCTGATAACAATGCGATATGAAGAAGTTTAATTTTACATTGCAGTCGCTGAAAAAGTACAACGATCAGGTGCTTGACAGCGAGAAATCAATACTCGGCAGACTAAGGGCGGAGCTTGCGGAAATGCAAAGCGAGCTTGACGCAAAGGTGGCTGAGTACGAACAGAGCATAGACAAGCTGAACGAGCTTGTGCGGGGCGGCACTACCGCTATGAGATTGTCGCTGCACAAGAAATATGTTTCCTCTTTGCAACAGGACATATATCGCATAAAGGGGCTTATGGCGCACAAGCGTGAGGAAATCGAAAATCAGCTTCAGAAGGTCATAGACGCTACAAAAGAGGTTTCTAAGCTTGAAAAGCTGGAGGAAAAACAGCTTGAAGAGTACAGATACGCCTCGCAGAAGGAGCAGGAGCAGATCATAGAGGAATTTGTGACAAACGGCTCTTCAAACGGAGGTAATACACCGTAAATTGTTGACATATAGTTCGAACTGTGGTACAATACAAGGTGGAAAGCTGTGCAATTTTCATAAATTTTAACGGTTTAAACACGTTAAATATATAAAAGTTGTTAAAAAGCATATATTATTTTTGACAATGAATAGCACTGAAAGGGGGTGAGATATGATGAATGGGACAGCAGTATTGCCTGCCGTTGTTACAACGTTTGCAGGCAATGCCGCCACAATCTCGGCAGGTAGCGTACAAAACGGCTCAGCAAGCGGTACTGCCGGAGGCTTCTCCGATACGCTCGGTGCTATGGTAACAAGCGGTCAGCAGTGCAATATGAACTCGGCTGTGCGAATGAATGCCGATAATAAGGCTGTTATGAACGGCGAGATATTAAGCGGGCTGAACGAACTTGAGCAGAATGCAAAAGAACTGAAGGAGCTGCTTAAAACAGCCGAGCTTGCAGGATATCTGCAAGGCGGTACGATGCAGTTTTACGCTGACGCAGTGCAGACGGACAACAGCGAGCTTGTGCAGATCATGACCGGTCTTGAGGTCAGCGGTCCGATAGGCGATGTGTTATCTGAAGAAGGTACTTTCAGCAAAATTTCAGACGGAAATGACATTGATACGGCTCTCGGTTTACAAAACGGAGAGATTTCCGCCGTAAATGATTTTGCGAGTGAAATTCAGATGAATAACGGCGACTCTGCGGATACAGTAAAACAGACGAACGTCAAAGCGGAAATCGCTTCAGACAGCATTGCCGGTGAAAATGCTGTGGCTGCAACGGCTGACAAGTCAGACGCTTTTGCAAGCGTGACTGTCGGAAATGCGGGAAAGTCTTCAGATGCGGATAATATACGATCTGAGGCGGATATGATTTCTACCGATAAAACCGACAATATCGGAAGTCAGGAAACAGCCGTTATAAAAGCGGATGGTTTAAAAGCAGATAGTCCTGAGGCTGTTAAAGCTGAATTTACGGTAACGTCATACGAAAAATACGGCGACAACAGCGTAAAGCAGGATATGCAGACGCAGGATGACAGCACGCAGAGAATGGCATTTGCCAAGAGGAACATCGAAAGCAAGAGCGATGAACTGAGGGCGATAGCCAAAGGAAACGTGGTTACTAAGTCTGACAGCGACCTTGATGCAGAGCAGAAGGTTACCGACAAGAATGCGGTAAGCGATATGCTTGCAAAGGGCAGTGATGTATTTGCAAGAACAGAAAGCCGTTATGACGAAAACGGGCAGGAAATCCGCACTCTCAGAGTACCGATAAGCGATATGGCTGAGTTTGTAAGCGAACACGCACCTAAGGCAAACGGCAAAAGCACGCTTACGGTTGTGCTTACACCCGAAACACTGGGCAAAATCACGGTTCGTATGGCAAATGAGGGCGGAAAGCTCACGGTTGAGATACTGACGGAAACTCAGGCGGCGAAGGAGCTTTTACAGGCAAGGTCACAGCAGCTTGCGTATGCGCTGAAGAATGACGATGTAGAGCTTACCTCGTACAAGGTGGAAACCTCGCAGGCTGAATTATTCCAGAGAGATTTTGACGGCAGCAGTAAGAACCCTTACAGACAGCAGTCACACGGTCAGCAGAAGAATGACACGGACGACTTTGAAAATCTGTTGGGGGAGATTCAGACGATGGACTGATTTTTTATCGGTCGGACTGACATGAAAGGATAACAGATGGCAGACATTTCAAGTCTTCAGAGTGTACAGTCAAATCACGAAAAGTATAAGGACCTTTTCAAGAATTCGGGCAAGAACGATACGATAAGCACAGATACGTTCTTCAGTCTGCTTATGGCGGAAATGAGCAATCAGGATCCGCTTGAGCCTACGTCCAATACCGAGTTCGTGTCGCAGATGGCACAGTTCACGGCATTACAGGCACAGCAGGACAATCTGAAGTACAGTATGTCAAACTATGCGGCAGGTCTTGTAGGCAAGACGCTTACAATGAATGCGCAGAGCGACGACGGAACGCTTTTATCGGGCGTATGCACCGGAGTAAACATCAGCGGAAGCGATGTGAAGGTAGTAGTTGACGGTAAGCAGTATGATTTATCGGCGGTAAAGGCGATAAGCGATACGGTAAGCAAGGGTACGTTACACACGATGACCGAGGCACTGGGATATGTGGGCAAGGAAGTAACGGTAAAGGTACTCGGCGACGACGGCAAATTCTACTATGCAAAGGGCAAGGTCGAGTCGGCAGAAATGCAGGACGGCGACGCAAAGATAGTGATAGACAATTATCTCTACTCTATTGACGAGATAGTACACGTCAGCGAGGGTACGGGAAGTACGGCTGACAAGAACACGGAAGCTCCGGCAGGCAGTGCCGGGGGCAACAAGTAAATAAAAAGGCGGCAGTGTTATGTTGATAAATGAACTCAAGCTGCGGAATCTGCAGATTTCGACAGGCAACGTTAACACCGCAAAAGCAGGGAATGCTGAAAAGGCCGCACAACAGTCGGGAGGAACATTTGCAGAAGCTCTGCAAAGCGAGCTTGATGCGAGAAACTCGGCGGTAGGCTTTTCGAAACACGCAATGAAGCGTATAGAAAGCAGAAATATCGAGATACTTGACTCGGATATGCTGCAAAGACTTAATGACGGCATTGAAATAGCCGCAGAAAAGGGCAGCAACGAAACACTGGTACTCGTAGACAGGACTGCTTTTGTGGTAAGTGTGAAAAACCGCACGGTAATCACAACTATGTCACAGGAAGATTTAAAAGGTAATATTTTTACGAACATCGACTCGACCGTAATTATGTAATACCGGACCGAAAGGAAGTATTCCTTACCCCGAATGACAGACGGGTAAGAACGGTCGGCACGATGGAGAAAGGAACAGATCATGGTTAGATCTTTATTCTCGGGCGTGTCAGGATTAAAGACACATCAGCAGAAGATGGACGTTATAGGTAACAACATCGCAAACGTCAACACTACAGGCTTCAAGACAAGCGTAACTACCTTCCAGGAGGTATATTACCAGACTAAGAAGAACGGCTCGGCAGGTTCTAACCTCCAGGGTGGTGTAAATCCCTCTCAGGTAGGTTACGGTACTAAGCTGGGAGCTATCGGACAGGTAATGGGACAGTCGGGCTTCACATATTCTGACAGCGTTTATGACTGTGCTTTATCGGGCGACGGATTTTTTCAGGTAATGGACGAAGCCGGCAACATCTTCTACTCAAGAGCAGGCGTCTTCAACGTTGATAACGCAGGTAACCTTGTTGACTCAAACGGTAATATGGTACTCGGCGTAAGCGGTGACGCAACAGGCGTTGACGCATCGTCTAACAGAATTACATTCGTAGTTCCCGAAGTTCTCGACAACGAAGCCAGCTACTCAAAGACAATTACATACAAGGGCGGTACATATCCGCTTACAGTATCGGCAGATACAGCGACACCTGACGGCAACATATCTGTAGGATTTACCGTAGGTGAGAGCGATTACGCTTATATGAGCGGAAACAAGCTCGTTGTACAGCTGAACGAAAAGAATGATTATACAAACCTCAACGATCTTGAGGACGCTGTGACCCGTGCTTGCGAAAACGGCGGTGTAAGCATTGAGGGCGTACTTCCGCTCCATTTTGAGCTTGATACGGTGCCTCCTGCGGCAGATATTCCTGCAACGACAGCTACAAACACAATGAAGCTGGACGACGGAACAACAAAGGCTTCTCTTACATTTACGACAGTAAACGCAGGAGAATACGCAAACAACTACACGATAAACTTAAGATATTCAAAGAATGCCGCAGACACAACGGCAAAGTGGTCGGACAACGGTCTTACGATAAGCGTTTGCCCCGGTGCTACGGTAGCCGACATACAGGCGGCTGTAGACAAGGCGGCAGGCAGTAACGAAAAGTATCAGCTTAAGGTTACAAGTACGGACTGGGACGCTGCGAACGGCGCACTTGAAACGCTTCTTGCCACAGACGGCAAGGTAGGTCTTGCAGGCGGCTCGAACAACTTCTTCTCTGATATGGTCCAGCTTCTGGGCAATATCAAGATGACAGACGGACGTGTTGCGGCTACGCAGACGGTAAAGGATCTTGACAGCGTATATATCAACGAGGACGGCACTATTTACGGTGTACACAGCGTACACGGTATCATAATGCTCGGCAGAATTGATATTGTTACATTCGATAACCCCAACGGTCTTGAGCAGGTGGGAAGCTCCTACTGGAGAGAAACTCTTTCATCGGGTCAGCCTCAGGTAAACATTGCAGGCGAAAACGGTTCTGCTTCTGTAGTATCGGGTGCGCTCGAAATGTCTAACGTTGACTTGTCGCAGGAATTCTCCGATATGATCATCACACAGAGAGGCTTCCAGGCAAACTCAAGAATCATCACCACTTCGGACACGATGCTCGAAGAAATAGTAAACCTCAAGCGCTAATGCCCGTGGGGCATAGCAAATTCCGCCGTTGAAAATGTTGCAATTTAGCGACGGATAGCGAAACGGCGGGGTTCCGTTGTTGATGTAAATTACGACTTTGGTTTCATTGCAAAGCTATAAGAAAAATTAATATCATCGAAAATTTTTTGTAGGGGAGGGGCTTGCCCCTCCCGATAAGGAATTTCTTTTTCAAAAATGATATTAAAAATGTATAGTTAATTTTGCAAGAGTGGTAGTGCTAAGCTAAGGTTGTGCTACTTTTGCAAGGTTTGTGAAGCCGGTAAGGTTTGATGCAACGGGAGGGGCGAGCCCCTCCCCTACGAAAAGTGGAAAATGTTGGTTGCGTTTTTTCAGAACGTGAAGCCAAACAAGCGCATACAGACCCACACCCTACGAAAAATCGGAAAAGCTGTTCTGTGTTTACAGGCAGACAAACCGACAAATTGTTCAAAAGCCAAGAGTTTGGCGAAAATTGCAGGTTTCTGCGATATAAATCCAAGTTTATAAGGGCAGGCGGAGCGGACGCTCCGCCGGAATGCCCGTTATATTATGCCTGAACGGTTATGATAAACGGCTGTATCTGCATATTCATACAGACGGAATCAATTACAGTGCGGACAATACCGCAAAGGAAGGAAATATATGATAATACTTACAAAGCTCAACGGGGAAAAGTTTATGCTTAATCCCGATCTTATCGAAATAGTAACGGAAAATCCCGACACGGTAATTACCACGAGTACGGGACATTCATACATAGTTGAGCAGTCGATGAACGAGATACTTTCTCTCATCAAGGAATACAGGCTGTCTGTAAGACGTCAGCGTCTTGAGAGAAGCATATAAATTGTGAATATTACAGCCGTTGGCTGTGCTATATAAACCCTTACAGGAGGAAATTATTTTGAATATTACGATCATCATAGGCTGGGTAGTATCATTCGGTCTGGTTACATTCGGTATATTTAACGGCGGTCAGCTTGACTGGTTCATAGATGTACCCTCGCTTGCTATCACAGTCGGAGGTACTATAGGCTGTCTTTTCGCCTCGTTCCCGCTCTCATACCTTAAAAATCTGCCGAAGTATCTGAAGTTGGCATTGTTCCCTAAAAAATTCAATCCGCAAAGCTACATAGAACAGATAGTTGAATTTGCAAAGATTGCCAGAACAAAAGGTCTTATCTCGCTTGAAGACAGTGCGAACAAGTGTGAGGATCCGTTCCTCAAGGAAAGCCTTATGCTGATAGTAGACGCAAACGACCTTGATAAAGTAAAAAGTATGCTTGACGACGCAATAGACTTTATGTGTGAGCGTCACGAAAGAGGCAGACTTTTCTTTGAAAAAGGTATGTCTGTATTCCCCGCATTCGGAATGTTGGGTACTCTTGTCGGCCTTGTAAATATGCTTAAGGGTATGGGTGCCGACTCAAGCAACCTGTCAAGCGGTATGGCGGTTGCGCTTATCACGACCTTCTACGGCTCGCTGTTCTCAAACGTATTGTTTGCGCCGATCGCATCATCGCTGAAGAACAGTCACGAGCAGGAGCTTCTCTGTATGCAGATAATCGAAGAGGGCGTGCTGTCGATTGCGGCAGGCTCAAACCCCAGACTCATTCAGGAAAAACTCGAATTCATGCTTGCACAGACTGATATAAAGAAGAAGGGCAGCAAGTAACAATATCCGCCTGTTTCCGACAGGACTGGAAATACGGCTGAAGCAAAAGGAATTTAGTATTGAAATAATCGCTGAAATGTGATACAATATATTGGTTAAGCGTCAGAAGAAAGGCGGTGGAGAAAAAATGGCGAAAAGAAGAGCCGAAAGCGGCGAAGAAAAAGGTAACTGGCTTGATACCTATGCTGATATGGTTACGCTTCTGTTGTGCTTTTTCGTATTGCTGTACTCTGCATCATCGGTAGACGAAACGAAATGGCAGTACATATATCAATCCTTTACGTCAAGCGGAAGCTATATAAACCCATTCGTAATGGACGAACAGCCGAAGAATAACGCTGCCGATACAAACGGTAATGCCGAAGCTCCTCCGAACACTCAGAACGGCGGTACTACAAGCGAACAGACAGAGGGTCTTCCCTCCGACTTCAATCAGCTTTACAGCTTCTTAAAGACAACAACGGATAAAAACGATCTTGGTCAGTATGTGTATATTGAGCAGACCCCGACAAGAATCTTTATCCGGTTCAATAATACGATAATGTTTGACGGCAACAGTGCGGTGCTGAAGGAAGAAGGCAAGCAGGTACTCAACAAGTTCATGCCCGGTATAAAGGCGGTCAACAAGTATATAAAATCCTGCTCGGTATCGGGTCATACCGCAAAGGCGGTATCGGATGTCAACGACTGGGATCTGTCGGCGGCAAGAGCGTCAAGCGTTGTAAAATATATGGACTACAACCGCTGTGTTGACAGCGAGAAGTTCACTGTAGAGGGAAAAGCGTGCTACACGCCCATTGCCGACAACTCAACGGCTGAGGGCAGAGCGGCGAACAGACGTGTAGAGATTATGATAGTGAGAGCGCAGCTTGACACTACCTCACAGGCTGTCATAGACGATATTCTGAAATACGAATACAGGCTGAACGGTGCGAACACCGATCCTTATGAACGCAACAACAGCAACAGCTCGGACGTCAACAGTGACGTTGTAAACGAAATAATCGACAATATGGAAAGCAAGTATGACAGCAACCCGGGCGACGGCAACAACAGCACAAACGCCGCAGGACCGAAATATGAGCCGTCATATACGGGCATTCCTACAGATATACTGACATCGGCACCGACCGAAACGTCAGAATAAGAGAAAACAGAAAGGGGGGCGAATTTTTGGCTGATACCCTTACGCAAGAACAAATAGACGCAATGCTGTCAAGTGTACTTTCTGGCGGAGATACCGCATCGCTTGACACGCATGAAGAAAAGGAAGAAATCAAGGAGTATGACTTCCGTACTCCGAAGAAGTTCACTAAGGAACAGATAAAGATACTTGAGAGGATATTCGAGAATTATTCAAGGCATCTTTCATCTTACATAACGGGTCTGTTAAGGCTGTACTGCAAGGTTTCGCTTGCAAGTATAGAGGAACAGAAGTATTTTGAGTTCAGCAACGCTCTTCCGGATTATACGATAATGGGTATTGTCGATCTCGGCATAGAGGACGATGATATTGAGGAAAGCAATGCGGTTTTACAGCTGTCTAACTCGCTCACCTTTACAATGATCGACCGTATGCTCGGCGGCAGAGGAACATATCAGGATACCGACAGAGATTTTACGGAAATAGAGATAAACGTAATGCGTGGCATTGTTGAACGCTTTACCTCGCTTATGTCGCAGGCGTGGGACGGATATGTTGATACCAATCCGAAGCTGGAATCAATAGAAACAAACTCAAGGGTAATATCCGCCGCAGACGCCGACGAAACAATGATTATCGTTGCGATGGAGGTAACGGTAAACGATTCAAAATCCATAGTGTCGTTCTGTATGTCGGCAATTACTATGGATCAGATAATGAAGAAATTCTCGGCTAAGTTCAGCTCGGGCAAAAGGGCAGGAAGTCCCACTAAGGAAACGGAGCGTAAGGAAAACCTTATGTCAACGCTTTCGCAGTCGGAGCTTACTGTTACGGCGGTGCTTGACGATACAATGCTCACGCTCCGTGACGTTCTGAATCTGCAGGTAAATGACATAATACCGCTGAACAAGCCGATTACCGACAACGTACAGCTTAAAGTGGGAAGCACCTGCTGGTTTGACGGAAAGCTCGGTACACTGAACGGAAAGAAAGCGTTCAGGATTGATAATATACTAAAGAATTGAGGTAAGGCAAATGGGAAAACTGACCACTCTGTCGGAGTTGCAGCTTGACGCTATCGGCGAGATAATGAATATCAGTATGGGAAGTGCGGCTACCGCAGTTTCCGAGTTGCTCAACGCCAAAGTGTGGATCACTACGCCGAAGGTAACCGTAGTTCAGGCATCAGAGCTTAACTACGACAGACTTGAACCTGCGATATGCGTAAAGATCGAGTACATAAAAGGGCTTTCCGGATCAAACCTGATGATCTTAAAGCAGGACGATGTACAGCTGATACTTAATCAGCTTATGGGCAAGCCGCCCGTTATATCTCCTGATTTTGAGTTTGATGAGCTGAATATCAGTGCGGTAAGCGAAGTAATGAATCAGATGATGGGGGCTTCTTCGACGGCTCTGTCGGAATTTCTGGGTATGGGTATTGATATATCGACACCTACTCCTTACATTCTCAGCGAGGTAAATATTGCCGACCTGCAGAATTATGAGCAGACGGATATGGTTGCCGCTATCAATTTTGACCTTACCATTGACGGTGTTATAAAATCGGAATTTATATCGGTGCTTGATATAAATCTTGCGGCAACGCTTGCCGACAGAATGATCGGCGGTGCGACATCTCCCGAACCGGTTGTGACAGAACCTGCACCGGCACCTGCACCTGCTCCGGCACCTGCTCCGGCACCTCAGCCTGTTCCGCAGGCAGAACCTGTTCAGCAAGCGGCACCCGTTCAGCAAGCGGCTCCTGTTCAGCAGGCAACACCCATGCCGCAGGTAGCACCCGTTCAGCAGGCGGCTCCTGTACCTCAGGCGACACCCATGCCACAGGTAGCACCTGTGCCGCAGGTAGCACCTGTGCCGCAGGTAGCACCTGTGCCACAGGCGGATATGTATGCACAGCAGGGATACTACGGATACCCGAATCCTGCTATGTATGGTCAGCCGGTGCAGCCTGTTATGCAGCCTCAGCAGGCGGTAAACTACCGTAATGCCCAGCTTGCACAGTTTGAGAACTTTGAAGCTCCGCTCGGCTCGGAACAGAAAGAAAACTTACAGCTCCTTATGGACGTACCGCTTCAGATTTCTGTCGAGATAGGCTCGACTAAAAAGAAAATCAAGGATATACTTGAGTTCTCACAGGGTACTATCATAGAGCTTGAAAGACAGGCAGGCGCACCCGTTGACGTTATGGTAAACGGAAACCTCATCGCAAGGGGCGACGTTGTTGTTATAGACGATAACTTTGCGGTAAGAATAACGGAAATAGTAAAATCGAAATTTATGGACAGCCTCGGTAAAGGCGAATAACATATAATAAAACAGGGATACGAAAGGAAACCTTACACTTATGGATAAGAAGATATTACTTGTAGACGATGCGGCATTCATGCGTATGCTTATCCGCAACACACTTACGACAAACGGCTACACAAATATACTTGAGGCGGCTGACGGCGAAATAGCGGTTTCGACATATGCCGCAGAGAAGCCCGACCTTGTTATAATGGACATAACAATGCCCAACAAGACCGGTATCGAGGCACTCAAGGAAATCAAGGCTATGGATCCCGGCGCTAAGGTCGTAATGTGCAGTGCTATGGGTCAGGAAGCTATGGTTGTCGAGGCTATCAAACTCGGCGCACTTGACTTCATCGTAAAGCCGTTCAAGGCTGAGAGAATACTTCAGACCGTTAAGAAAATACTTGACTGATGGAATACGTACAGCTTGTATGTGCGCTTATCGGCGTACTTGCACTGATTTTTCTGTTCTTCTGGGTACTGAGAAAGGTAAACAAGGGGATACTGAGCGTAAGCGGAAAACGGCTCAAGGTGCTTGACCGTGCCTCGCTCGGCGGTGAAAAATCGGTGGTTGTCGTGAGCGTTGCAGGAAAGTGTATGGTGCTTGGCGTGACTGCCGGCAGGATAGACAAGATCGAGGATCTGTCAATTACGGAAGAAGAATATATGTCTGAGCTTTATCCTGATGGAAGCGGAAGGCAGGATAACTTCTTCGCCGCCTTCAGTGATGCAATGGCTAAAAACATAAAGAATATGAGAGGGAAGAAAGCCCGCCGTGACGAAGAATCGGATTACGGCGATGAGTTTCCCGATGTTCGCAAAACCGATGACGGAACAAATTCCGATGACAAAAAATTCTGACGAGAGGAACACGGAGTCGAAATGACAAGAGCTTTTGGTCTTACGATTAGAAAAATGTTTATCGACAACAAGCGGATTTTTATCCGCTTTATCGTGTCTTTAACGGTATGTATCGCACTTATCGGTGTGCTGTGCAGTGTAACGGCATTTGCGGCGGATAACAATGCGTCAGGCAACGCAGGTATGACAACAAGTATCGGCGATACGGCTTCGGCAAACACCTCGGGCGGTACGCAGTCGGCGGATTCGTCGGTAATGAAGGATCTTATCGGGGTAGACGGCTCGCAGTCGCTTGAGGTAATACTGCTTGTGACCGTGCTTTCACTTGCGCCGTCGCTTCTCGTGATGATGACCTCGTTTGCGAGAATCATTATCTGCTTCAGCTTTCTGAGAACGGCAATGCAGACGCAGTCCACGCCGCCTAATATGGTGCTTACGGGATTGTCGCTTTTCCTTACGATATTCATAATGTGGCCTGTTTTCTCGGAGATAAACGAAACGGCATATCAGCCGTATGCGGCAGGCGAGATGACAATGGAACAGGCTATTGACGCCGCAGGAAAGCCGCTCAAGACTTTTATGCTCAAGCAGACCACGAATGACGATATGAAGTTTTTCCTTGATTTAAAGGGTCAGAGCATGAGCGATGTCACAGGCGGTACGACAGACAATATAACACTTGAAAACTACAGCGAGAAGCTGGGCTTTGAAACAGTAATTCCCGCTTTTATAGTAAGCGAGCTGAAACGTGCATTCCAGATGGGCTTTCTGATATTCATACCGTTCCTTGTTATCGACCTTGTAGTATCGTCGACGCTTATGGCAATGGGTATGATGATGCTACCGCCAGCGATGATTTCGCTGCCGTTCAAGATAATACTTTTCGTGCTTGTAGACGGCTGGCAGTTGATGGTCGGAACGATCGTGAACTCGTATAATTTGTAGCATAATATTCCTTGAAGGGAGGGCTTGATCTGACACAGGATATAGCAATGGAGGTCTTTACCGCCGCACTTGTTCTTGCGCTTAAATTAGGCCTCCCTGTTTTAATAGCCGCAGTTGTGATAGGTCTTATCATAGCGATATTACAAGCGGCAACGCAGGTACACGAGCAGACGCTCTCGTTTGCTCCCAAAGCCATAGTGGTTGCAATCGTACTGCTGTTGTTCGGCCCGTGGATGATGAACAGCTGTATAGAGTTCTTCAACTACATATTCGGTCTTATGGCAACGGTTGGTGCAACATGACGCTAAGCGATGTGTGGGATATGATTCTGAATAATTTTCTCGGCTTTCTGCTGATAATGTGCAGGGTGTCGGGAATATTCAGTTTTAACCCTATATTCAGCCGTTCAAATTTTCCCGTAAGACTGAGAGCAGGCACAACGATAGCACTTGCTGTACTGTTTGCCTCGTCCATGGGAAATATAAAATATGAGCCGACCGGCATATTCATGATGCTGTTCGATATGATGAAGGAGTTGGGGCTGGGGCTTATACTCGGCTTTATGGTGAATCTCATACTGGCGGTGACTATTTCCGCAGGTGAGCTTATCGACTATCAGACGGGTCTTTCTATGGCAAGAGCGATGGATCCTGCGACCGGTGTGTCGATGCCCCTTTTTGCAAACGTTTATTACTATATGTTCATTCTGTATTTCTTTCTGACGAATGGACACTTGTCATATATAAAGCTGTTTCATATATCGTATGAAACGCTTCCGATAGGATTTTCGGGGTTCACTGCGGACGTGCCGTGGGCATTGGTGACGTACTTTTCAACCGTGCTTACGCTGGCGGTAAAGCTCGCCGCACCGATTATCGCTATCGAGTTTATCACCGAAATATGTCTTGGCGTGCTGATGAAGGCTGTACCGTCAATTCATATCTTTGCGCTGAACATTCAGCTTAAGGTGCTTATCGGTCTTGCGGCGGTGCTGATAATGGCTCAGCCTATGTCGGACTTCATCGAAAAGCTGATGGGCATTATGTGGCAGAACCTCTACGGTCTGCTCGGCATGATGGGTTCTTAGGAGGGTAAATGGCAGGCGAAGAAAAAACCGAAAAAGCCACCCCGAAAAAGCGTAAGGATACCAGAAAAAAGGGCGAGGTACTGCAGAGCAAGGAAGTTGCGGTTGCGGTTTTCGTGGTGGGAATATTCGCATTTCTTGCGATATTCGGAAACTATATGTTCCAGATGCTTTTAAACTTTATGGAGCAGTCTATGTCATCTATAGACAAGACGGGCAATACCGTAGAGTTTGCGATGAGCGTATTCTGGAAGGTGGCTATAATCTGCATTTGTACCGTAGGTCCGATACTGGCGGTAGGGGTTGTACTGAGCGTACTGCCCGTAATCGTTCAGACAAAGGGACTTTTCAGTATGGAGGCGATGAAGCCGAAATTCAGCAGATTGAATCCGTTTACGGGTATCAAGCGGTTGTTTTCGATGCAGGCGCTTGTAGGGCTTGTGAAGGGACTTATCGAGATAATCGTAGTAGTCGCTATACTGTACTTTCAGGTAATGGACAGAATAAACGAGTTCAAAAAGCTGATAGATACAGATGTAATAAAGATAGTTGCATATATAAGCGAAACGGCGATGAGCCTTATTGTAACGATATTCGTTATGCTTGTATTTGTGGCGGCGGCAGACTATGTTTTCCAGTGGTGGTCATTTGAGAAAAAGCTCAAGATGTCAAAGCAGGAGGTCAAGGACGAGTACAAACAGCTCGAAGGTGACCCACAGATAAAGGGCAAGATAAAGCGTAAACAGCAGGAAATGGCACAACAGCGTATGATGCAGGAAGTGCCGTCCGCAGATGTGGTTGTCCGTAACCCTACTCACTATGCGGTTGCTCTTAAATATGACCGCAAGACAGCCTACAGAGCGCCTGTTGTCGTGGCAAAGGGTACAGATGCACTGGCACTGAGGATAGTTGCAGTGGCGCAGGAGCATAACGTATATATCACTGAAAACCGTCCGCTCGCAAGAGGGCTTTACGAGGCGGTAGACATAGGTCAGGAGATACCGAGAGAGTTTTACACTGCGGTGGCAGAGGTGCTGGCGATGGTATATGAGGAACAGCATAAGACGTTGCCGCCGAGAGAACGATAAGCAAACAGCGAGACTGTTTGCGGCTGTGAGCCGCTACAAATTCCGCCTTTGCGGCTGTGAGCCGCTACAAATTCCGCCTTTGGAAATGTTGCGATTTGGCGACAGGTGGCGAAACGGCGGGGTTACCGTTGTTGCCTTAATGAATACTGCACGATAAATAATTGTGCGACTGCCGTGATCATCCATAATTCTCCTATGTAGGTTATTGTAACTATGGTTGTGAGTATAACATGACAATAACAGAAATTAATATCATATATATTTTTTGTAGGGGAGGGGCTTGTGTCAAGAGTAACATGGTTTACACTTTGTGCAAGCACATGGTTTACATGTTATCAATAACAAACGAACATAAAAAATGAACTTGAAATGAGGGCGAAGCAAGCGCCGCCCCTACGAAAGCTATGAAATGTTGTGCCGGATTTGCAGAATGCGAAACCCAAAAAATGCACGCAGAACCTCGCCCTACGAAAAGTGGGAAATGTCAGTGCAAAAGTTGCACAATTGATATAAAAACGGACAAGCGAAGTCCGGACAGAGAAAGAGAAAGAACAAGAAAGGAGCGGTGCGAATGGTTAAAAAGATGATGACGAATGTTTTTGCGGTATTCGTTATTTTTATCGTGCTTGCGATTATCATTCCTCTGCCGACTCCGATACTGGACTTTCTTCTGATAATAAATATAGGACTTTCTCTCGTCATACTCCTTATGACGATGTACATAAAAAAAGCGCTTGAATTTTCGATATTCCCGACTATACTTCTTCTGACGACGGTTTTCCGACTGTCGCTGAACGTATCGACTACACGAGGAATACTTTCAAACGGCTATGCCGGCGAGGTCGTAAAGACGTTCGGTGAATTCGTAATGGGCGGTGACGCTATTGTCGGATTTATCATATTCATAATCATAGTAATAGTAAACTTCCTTGTTATCACCAAGGGTTCTGAGCGTGTATCTGAAGTTGCCGCAAGATTTACCCTTGACGCTATGCCCGGTAAGCAGATGGCTATTGACGCAGATCTGAACACAGGCGCAATAACCGATGAAGAGGCAAAGATACGCCGTGCGGAAGTACAGCGTGAAAGCGACTTCTTCGGCGCAATGGACGGTGCTACGAAGTTTGTAAAGGGCGACGCTATAATTTCTATCATCACGGCGCTCATAAACCTTATCGGCGGTGCGGTACTGGGTATGATGCACGGGCAGGATATAAACTCTGTGCTTTCCACCTACTCGCTGGCAACGGTCGGTGACGGTCTTTGCTCGCAGATCCCTGCACTTATGATCTCTGTTGCAACAGGTATGGTAGTTACCCGTGCAGCAAGCACAGACAGCTTCAACGCCGATATTAAAAGGCAGTTCACCTCTCAGCCTAACGTAATGATGATAGCCGGCATTGTTATTGCCGCTCTTATGGTTATCCCCGGCTTCCCGAAGCTGATACTTCTCGGTGTCGGTGCGGCACTGTTTATATTCGGCTGGAGATTATCAAAATCGAAGGCGAAGAAAGAGGCGGCTCTTGCCGCTCAGGCTGAACGTGAAACGCTTGCAAAGATGCAGGATCAGCCGACCTCCGACAATGACTACTACAGGGATATTGACAATGTATTCAAGCTGCTGAATGTTGAACAGATAGAGATGGAGTTCGGCTACAGTCTTCTGCATCTTGTAGACGAAAAGAGCGGCGGTCATTTTATCGACCGTGTGGTAATGTTCCGTAAGCAGTTTGCGATGGATATGGGTATGGTAATACCGTCGGTACGAATGACGGACAACCCCGAAATAAACCCGAACCAGTATGTTATAAAGATAAAGGGCGAGGAGGTCGCAAGAGGAGAAATTCTTTCCGACCACTATTTAGCGCTTGACAACGGAGATGTGGTAAACCCTGTTGACGGCATAGACACCGTTGAGCCTGCGTTCGGTATCCCTGCAAAGTGGATAAGCGCAGACAAGAAGGTAATGGCTGACGTTGCGGGATATACGCTTATCGACCCTGTGTCCGTAATGATAACTCATCTGTCAGAGGTCATCAAGCAGCACTGCAGTGAGCTTTTGTCACGTCAGGACGTAAAGACGATGGTGGACAACATAAAGCAGACCAACCCCACTCTTATCGACGACCTTATACCCGGCACTATCTCTCTCGGTTATCTCGAAAAGGTGCTTTGCCTGCTTCTGCGTGAGGGTGTTCCGATAAGGGATATGGAAACTATCCTCGAAACGCTTGGCGACCACGCAGGTGCGCTCAAGGACATTGATATTGTAACGGAATATGTAAGACAGGCGCTCAAGCGTACCATAACAAGACGCTTTGCGGAGGCAAACTCGCTGAGAGTAATTACCGTTGACCCGAAGGTCGAAGATACGATAGTTGCAAGCGTAAAGAAATCCGAAGCAGGAAGCTATCTTGCGATGGACCCCGACCTTATACAGAAAATCGTCAACATAACAAGCGGAGAAATAGACAAGGTAAAGGATGTTATACCGAATATAATCATACTGACCTCTCCGATAGTAAGAATATATTTCAAGAAACTGATAGACCAGTTCATACCGAATATAACGGTGCTGTCCTACAGCGAAATCGACAATACGGCGCAGATACAGGCTATAGGCAATATAGCGATGTAAACGCCGCACGGTCGGAAATATCCGGGAAAGGAGTGTTCTATGGCAGTGCAGAGCAAGGAGCGGCTGAACGAGCTTCTTGAAAAATACAGGCTGACAGGCGATATGAACGTCAGGAACGAAATCGTGCTGATGTATATGGATCTTGTCAAAATGATAGCGGTATCAATGCGTAATATCTACACGGGATATGCGGAAAGCGACGATATTATAAACGAAGGCGTTATTGCGCTTATGGCGGCTATAGACGGCTTCGATCCCGAGAAGAATGTAAAATTCGAAACATACGCAGGTATCAGGATAAAGGGCGCTGTTATTGATTATCTGCGAAAGCTGGACAGAGTTCCGAGAACGCTCAGAAAGCTGTCGAAACAGCTTGACGATAATTTTGCAAGGCTTAATTCAGAGCTGTGCCGTACTCCGACAGACGAGGAGCTTGCGGAGAGTATGAATATGACCACCGCACAGCTTTCAAAGCTGATGGCGAATACGGCAGGAATGATAACGCTGTCGTTTGAGGAGCTTTTATACGAGGATAATCTTGACGAAAGTATTTCGGCATCAAGCGAAACCGCCGACGCAAAAATGTATGAGCGTGAAAAAAAGCAGGTGATAGCCGACGCTGTCGCCACGCTTCCCGAAAAGGAAAAGCAGGTAGTGACAATGTATTACTACGAAAGGCTGAAATACTCGGAGATCGCCAAGGTTATGAGCATTACGCAGTCAAGAGTATGCCAGATACATTCAAAGGCTATGCTGACGCTCAAAAACAAGCTGGAAAGCTATATAAACGGCTGAAAGGCTTGCATATTTATGTGAAAACTGATATGATATAATCAAGGGGTCGGAGGTTTACCGGCTCGCTTATAATACGGAAAATCACGCTTTACGAAAGGAGGTGAAAAAACTTGCAGAGAGCATTTTACAATCTGACGCAATCCATGCTTAACCACCAGAGGTCGCTTGACGCTATCTCGAACAATCTAACGAATATCAACACGGCGGGCTACAAGAAGGACGAGATAAGAATGAACACCTTCCAGGAGGAGCTTATACTTGTCAGCAACCGCAGAAAGACAAGCGGTAAATTCGTGCAGACGTATGTTGATACAAGCAAGAGCAACCTTGAGCAGAGCAGCTTTGAGTTTACCGAAAGCCCGTTTGATATAGGTATTCAGGGAAACGTGTATTTCAATATACAGGGTACTAACGGAAATGTATATCAGACAAGGTGCGGTCAGTTTGAGCTTGACGGAGAAGGCTATTTATGCCTTAACGACAGCGGACGTGTACTCGGTCAGAACGGCGAGATATATATCGGAAACGATGATTTCATTGTTGACAACGAGGGTAATATCCTGAACGAAAACGGCGAGGTCATAGAAAAGCTGAGGCTCAGCTACATACCCGAAAACGCAGACGTTACAAAGGTAGGAAACAACCTGTTTTCTTATGACGGGGATATGACGATACCCGAAGGCGAGAAGTATGATATTATCCAGGGCTGTTTTGAAAAGTCAAACGTTGACGCAAACAAGGAGATCACTTCTCTTATGGAAATGCAGAGATTATTTGAAGCAAGCAGTGCTGTGCTGAAGTATATGGACACTATCAACGGCAGAGCGGCAAGCGAGATAATCAAGCTGTAAAATGACCGGATGTGAGGATATGTCATGAACATTGCATTCTACACGGGTAAGACGGGTCTTATTGCACAGCAGGAAGGACTTAACGTTTACTCAAACAACATTGCAAACGTGAATACGGTGGGCTTCAAGGCTTCCCGTCCGAGCTTTGCGGACTGTATCTACACGGTACAGAGAAATACGGAGCCTGACTGGCAGACAGGTCACGGCGAATATGTGCATAGCACTCAGCTTATGTACAGCGAGGGTGTATTTACATATACCGATAACGACCTTGACTTTACCATACCGACAGAAGAAGGCTTCTTTGCGGTAATGGATAAGTACGGCGATGTAAACTACACAAGAGCGGGCGATTTCCAGATGTCGCAGATAGGTGACCACTGGGAGCTTGTAAGTGCAAACGGAGAATTTGTGCTTGACTATGAGGGAAACCACATTACAGTTCCCTTTATAGAAGGTACGAGCAAGCCGGACTATGAGGCGCTTACGAAAATGATAGGTGTGTACACATTCGACAACAACTTTGGACTCGAACTTCTCGGCAGTAACAAGATGACTGCTACAGAGAGGTCGGGAGAGGCGGTTGCCGACAGGAGTATCGACAAGATAAGAATGGCACTCGAACGCAGCAATACGGATATTGCAGGCGATATGGTACGCATTATCGAAACACAGCGTTCATACCAGATGAGCGCAAGGGTCGTACAGACAGCCGATGAACTGGAGCGTATAACCAATAACTTAAGGGGATAAAGCACGATGCTTCAATCCTGAATTTTAACCGTGGGTCTGTCGGTAGATATACCGGCAGGCTGTGCGGTTATATACAGCTATAAGATTAATAATTTCAGAGGTCTATTATGATAAACAGTTACGATGATTTAAGCCCGGTACAGCTTGATGTGCTTAAGGAAATAGGGAATATCGGCTCGGGTAATGCCGCAACAGCACTGTCACAGCTTCTTGGCAGGAGCATAGATATGCAGGTGCCGCAGGTAAGGCTTATGGACGTAGCTGACGCAATAGAGTCGCTCGGCTCTCCCGACAAGCTGGTGGTAGGAATACTGATACGGCTTAAAGGGGACGCAGACGGAATGATAATGTTCCTGCTTGAAGAAGCGTTTGCGAAAACTATCGTAACGGGTCTTACGGGCGAACGCTCGTTTTCGCTGTATGAGCTTAACGCCGATGATATATCGGTGCTGAGCGAAATAGGAAATATAATGGGTGGAAGTTATGTCAATGCTATCGCAAATCTCAGCGGTATGGTCATTGATATGTCGGTACCTGCGCTTACAACGGATATGCTCGGAGCTATAATGACGGTTCCTGCAACGGAGCTTTCCGAGGCGTATGAAAGGGTACTCATGATAAGCGAACAATTTCTGATTGATTCAGTTGAGATACAATCCGATATGCTTCTTATACCTACGGTAGAGTCGCTGAGAACTCTGCTTGGGAAACTGGGGGTTGAAGACCAGTGAACAAGATAATCGTGGGGATCTCCGACCAGAAGCTGTGCAAGTCGCCGGATGTACTGGTGACTTATGCTCTTGGCAGCTGTGTCGGGATATGTATGATAGACAAAGTACTCGGCATAGCGGGACTGGCGCATATAATGCTGCCTGACAGCAGCGCTATACCGAATGACAAGAACAAATTCAAGTTTGCCGATACGGGCATACAGCTTCTATATGAGAGCATGATAAAAAACGGTGCGGCGGCATCGAGAATAACCGCAAAAATAGCAGGCGGAGCGAATATGTTTGCTACCACAACACCTGCTATGTCTATAGGCGACCGTAACGTTGAGGCCACCAAAAAAACGCTGGCAAAGCTCGGAGTGCCGATAATCGCATCCGACACGGGACTTAACTACGGCAGAACGGTATCGTTCAATGCGTCAGACGGCTCGCTTGAGATAATGTCAAGTCTTAAGGGAAACAAGACTATATGACACGACAGACACGATTGATACGATAGATTTACGGCAGGGAGGCACACCGATGGAAAAGACGGAAAGACAAAAAATGGCGGATATATCCATGTCGGAGCTTATAGAACTTGAAAAAGAAGCTACTGCGTCGCTTGACGGCATCGAGCTTAACAATAAGACTATGCAACGCCCGCAGGGAAACAATCCTATGCTGAATGTTGACGCATCGGCAAAGGTTGTTGTAACCGACAACAAGCTGGAAGCAAATATGTGCGTATTTTCACCTCAGTTTTCCGGCAAGGATATAACAGTGGAAGCTATGCGGCAGGCACTCAAGGACGCACACGTTGTATACGGAATAGACGAGGAACTTCTTGAGGAAATAGCGGCAAATAAGTTATACGACAAGATTTTCACGGTAGCGAGCGGATATGCGGCGGTTGACGGCGAAAACGGCAGGGTAAACAATCTTTTTGATACAGACAAGAAGCTGGTGCCGAGAAAGCTGGAGGACGGCAGTGTTGACTATCGTGACCTCGGGCTTATAGTAAACGTAAGAGTAAATGACCTTATATGCGAAATAGTACCCGAAACGCAGGGCGAGGAGGGCATGAACGTATACGGTCAGGTGATTGCTCCACGTCCTGGCAGACCTCCGCTTGTACCGCAGGGTTCGAACACGGTGCTTTCGGCAGACGGCACCAAGCTGTTCGCCGCAGACAGCGGAAACCTTGTATATAAGGGCGGAAGGTTCAATGTTGAAACCACGTTCCAGATTTCATCCGACATAGATGTAAAGACGGGCAATATAAACTTCCTTGGCGATGTTCTCATCAAGGGCAGTGTGCAGGAGGGATTTTCGGTAACGGCAGGAAAAAACATAACCGTATTGGGAATGGTGACCGGTGCTACACTTACCGCACAGGGCGATATAACCGTCAAGAACGGAGTTTTTGCAAGCACCATACAGTCGCAGTACGGCAATATCAATATTGCTTTCGGAGAAAACGATACCATAACCACAAGAGGAAACCTTACCAGCACGTCGCTTGTCGGCTGTCGGATAAAGATAGAGGGCGACCTTGACTGCACCAAGAACCCCGGTGCGCTTGTGGGCGGAGATTGCAGTGTAATGGGAAGATTTGCGGTGGCACAGCTCGGTAACAAGAGCTATACGCCTACTATAATATCGGTAGGAAGCACCACAAACCTCCTGCTTGAGATGGATTCACTCGAAAAGCAGTGTACGGCAATCGATGAGTACATAGAAAAAATAAACACGTCTATCGAATTCCTGCAGGAAAAGAAGAGGAACGGCGAACATCTTGACGCAGATAAGGAAGCGTATATTTCATCTGCGATAAGGCTCAAGGTGCAAAAGGGAATGGATAAGAAGCCTCTGAGAACGAGGATAGACGAAATACAGAAAATAATCAATGCCAAGGAAACGCTGTCGGTAAAGGTGACAAAGTGCGTTTATCCTAACGTAAGGATAAATCTCAACAGCTTTACCACCACAACATCGGCGGAATACGGCAAATGCAACATAGTCTGCGGTACGAATGACATCGAATTCAGATAACAGACACTGAGAAAGGCAAATATCATGGCGGCAACGGCAAAAAGCAGATATATGACGGCGGTAAAATGGTTTACGGCATTTGTATGCGCTCTGCTTTGTGCGGCTGCCGTCTGCTGTTTTACGGGAAGCAGTGCAGACGCTGCGGCGGTAACAAACTGCAAGGTTTCGGGGCTGACGACAAAGACCTATACGGGTAAGGCACAGACGCAGTCGATCACGGTAAAATACGGGAATAAAACGCTGAAAAACGGCAAGGATTACACGGTAAGCTATCAGAATAATATAAACGCAGGAACCGCTTATGTTATTATAAAAGGCAAGGGCAGTTACAGCGGGACAGTAAAGCGTTCGTTCAAGATAAACCCTGCGTTGATATACAAGCAGTGTACTTTTTATAAAATCGCCTCGCAGTATTATACCGGCTCGCAGATAAAGCCTGTTCCGAAAATCAAGAACGGAACAACGACACTGAAAAACGGAACGAACTTCACACTTACATATCAGAATAACGTAAACAAGGGTACTGCGAAGGTATATATAAAAGGTAAGGGCAACTACACCGGAAGCTGTTCGCTGAAATTCAGCATAACGGCAAGGCCTGTTTCTACGCTGAAAATCACCGTGCCGTCAGTGACTTATAACGGAAAGGCACAAAAGCCTGCCGTTACGGTAAAGTATAATAACTATAAGTTTAAAAACGGCACTGATTATACGCTGAGTTATAAAAATAACACGAAAATCGGTACGGCAACCGTTACGGTTAAGGGCAAGGGAAAGCTCAGCGGAACAAGAAGCGTTACATTCAAGATAAACGCAAAGCCGATAAAAAACGCAGTTATTACATATAACAACTCGCTCACATACAACGGCTCTGCGCTAAGCCCTGCGGTTACTGTAAAATACGGAAACGCAACGCTTAAAAAGAATACCGACTATACCGTTGCCTACTCGAATAACGTAAACGCCGGCACGGGAACAATCACGATAACAGGAAAAGGCATATACGGCGGAAGCGTAAAAAAGACCTTTACAATAAAGAGGCTCGGAATATCGGCCACAGCCGTATCGGGAACAGGAAACAAGGTCTATACGGGAAGTGCGATAAAGCCTGTGCCTGCGGTTAAAGTCGGCGGCAGGACGCTTAAAAACGGAACGGACTTTACCGTAAGCTACAAAAACAACACCGAGCCGGGAACGGCAACTCTCAGCGTGACAGGCAAGGGAAACTATTCGGGCAGTGTATCAAAGACATTCAGAATCACCGCAAGAGCGATAAACGATGTTGAGGTAACCGTACCCGATACGGTATTTACAGGTGTACAGGTAAGACCCGACGTTGTTGTAAGCTACGGCAACTATCAATTTATAAATAACAGTGACTATACCCTGTCATTCAAGGACAACGTCAATATCGGAACGGCAAGCGTGGTTGTCACGGGTAAAAAACATCTCAGCGGAAGCAGGACAGTAACATTCCCTATAGAAAAGGCGGATATTTCAGGTACGGAGATAGCCGTGAAGAACGCAACGTTTACGGGAAGTGCGGTAAAATCCGCCGTTGATGTAAGGCTCGGTAATGTGACGCTTAAGGAAGGCACTCACTACACGCTTTCCTATAAAAACAACGTCAATGCAGGTACGGCTCAGGTGACAGTCAGCGGTAAGGGAAGCCTTGAGGGCGCTGTAACAAAGGATTTCACTATTGCAAAGGCGAATATTTCGAAAGCCTCGATTTCTGCAAGCGGAACGTATGCTCCGGACGGTGTAAAGATCGGCATAAACGCTAAATTCGGCAATTACACGCTTAAAAGCAGTGACTACATCGTTAAAGTGCCGACTTCAGCAGGGGAGCAGACGCTCACAATAAGCGGAAACGGCAACTTCAGCGGCAAGACCACGGTAAAATGCAATGTGGCAAAAGCAGATATAGCAAATGCCAAATCGTCTTTATCGCTGTCGACCGACGGCAAGGGCTATACCGTAACGGTAATTTATGACGGTGTGCTTTTAACGCAGAACAAAGATTATAAGGTAGCTGTAACAGAATCAGGCACAGGCGTCAGTGCGGTTATCATGGGCATTGGCAATTACGGCGGAACAGTAACTCTCAGCGGCATAAGCAACGAGCTTGAAGCGTTTGAAAATGCTGTTGTCACAATAGGTAAAGTCACATACAACGGCACGGCACAGCTTCCCTCGGTAACAGTGAAGATAGGCTCTGTCACGCTGAAAAGCGGAACGGACTATATTCTGAGCGCTTATCACAACACTAATGCAGGAACAGCTACGGCAGTTATCACCGGCAAGGGAAAATATGCCGGTGCGGAAAAGAAAACGCAGTTCACGATAGCGCCTGCCGCTATATCATCTGCAAGCATAAGCTGTGAGGATCAGATATATACGGGACAGGGCGTCACCGCACAGCCCGTTGTTACATTCAACGGCAAAACGCTTGCTCTCGGTATCGACTACTATATATCGGGATATTCAAACATAGTGAATGTCGGAACGGCTACCGTTACTGTAAAGGGCAAAGGCAATTTCACAGGCACTGCAAAAGGCACTTTCAGAATCGTCAAGCAGGACAATATGGAAGCGCTTGTCAAGAAGCGCCTTGATGAGATGATGGAAGGCAAGTGGGACAGGAAGATATATGACTACTGGCACAGCTATCAGATTGGCAAGTATTACAACACGCTCCTTACCTCTCCTTGTACCTGCCACTCCTACTGTGAAACGGGCAACGAGGCAGGCTGTACCTGTCTTATAGGAAGAAGTCACGTTCTGAATAATTCCGGCATACAGTGTGCAGGATTTACTATCGAGGTGTTCGAGTATCTTTTCGGTGAAACAAACGGAACGGGCGAAAATACCCTCACGATAAGGAATCGTTCCGACGGAAACTGGACAGAGGCGGCGCTGAAGAAGTGGATGACCGATACGTTCCGTCCGGGCGACTATCTCGCATATGACAACATAAAGTACGGCTATCCGCACTATGTCACGATATACTCTGTTGATACCGACGGTATATGGGTGTACGAGGCAAATTACGGCGGAAGGTGCAAAATCAATTTCCGTAAGTTTACGTTTAAGGAGATCTACGAAGAAACGGACGGTTTATGGCACAGGACACCGAATAATTATGAGTTGTCGGAGTATTGATCTGAATTTAAAGCGGCATGGCTTAGGCTGTGCCGCTTTTTGTTGTGATCGTCTGCGCTGTAATTTCGATTTTTCGACAAGCCGTAAGTGTGTCACACCTGCTTTTACCGTAGCAGCCTGTCCGATGCTTGACTTTTGATATGCAGTATGATATTATGATAATAAACAAGCAATCAACTCATATTAAAAATAATTTTAAAAAATCGGAGATAATTTTATGTCAAAGTTTCAAAAAATCATCATAGCACTTTGTCTTATAATCATTGTTATTCTGGGGGCGGCAACGGTAGTTCTGTTTACCGGCACATCGGAAGCTATCAAAATTAACGGCACGTTTGCCGATATAAGTCTGTTAAACAGCAACAATCCCGATTTTGACAAGCTGCCGCACAAAGAAATCAGCATAGACGCAACTTTAACCGGAAACATTTTTGGTGTGACAGGCGCAAGCGGAAAAATTGCAGTAGGCGATACAGAGTATGCTCTTGATTCCGCAAGCTCACGAGGCTCTGTGATAAATATCCATTCGCTTAACAATGAAGGCTCATTTGATGTAAATGTTAAGCTGGAAAAGGGAACAGGCAGTGCAATCATTACCGTATTGCAGTCGCAAAACTCCTCCGACAGCTCAATGTGGGCAGGACCTGCAACTGACAGCGAGAGTCTGAAAAATGTTCTTGAAGAACAGAATATCATCAACTACAGTAACACGGAAACAGTAAAAGAAATAAGCTGTACGGGAAATTTTGTTGATATTAACAATGACTACAGCGTTGATATGTACGAACAATTACCGCACAAGACCGTAAGCGTAAACGCAAAAATCCTACGCAACATATACGGCAGGGAATATGCGGACGGAACCTTGACGCTTGACGGCAAGGAATACAGGATTCAAGGCTTCAACCGTGATAACAGCTTCGGGAAAAACAGGATTTTTATATCCGTAATAACAAGTGACGGAAAAAATGCCGTACCGGGCATTACTATATGCTATACGGAAGGCTCGGATCACATTACCGTCAATTCAAGACTTCAGAACAACACCTGTTATCTGATAGGAGCTGTAAAGGATAAGAATGAATTTGAAACAGCTTTAAGGGAACTCGGATATATAGAATAAGACGCAATAAAAACAGCGGGAACAGAAATACGCACCTCAAAATGAGGTGCGTATTGCAGATTGTAGAAAAAGTATGTTTTTGAAACAAACTTCTGATTTATTATCCCTATCCCCAAACCCCTTTCCCCCAGAAAGGGGCTATATTACTGGGGCTACCGCCCCTAGACCCTGTCGGGGGCTTCGCCCCTGCGACCCCATTTTCAGAAAACACAAAGGTTTATCGACAGACTGAAATACGCACCTCAAAACGAGGTGCGTATTGTTTTATATTCACTTTTACATTGCCGCTTTCAAGCGCTTCAGTGTTTCTTCTTCACCGATCAGCTGCATTATAGTATACAGGTCGGGAGAATTTTTTCTGCCGGTTATCGCTACTCTGAGTATTCCGCAGGCATCGGCAACCGAGCCTTTGTAAGCGTCGGGGTTTGCCTTGTATTCCTTGATGTTGGGGCAGAAGCCTAAAGGCTCGCCGACCGCCTTTACACCGTCAAACCAGGCACTGCTGTCAACCTTATGGTCGTAAGCCGAAATATATGCCGTTAAAAATTCTTTACGCTCGTCGGCTGTCAGCTTTTCGTCAAACTCATAGCCGTCAACACCGTCGCCGTAGAGATACGGGAACATCTCGGACAGATCGCTCCACTTTGCTATATCCTTGCGTACCTTCTTGCCGTTATATTTCCACAGCTTTATGCTTTCTCTGAACTTGTCGGGCGAAGCTGTGATATAAGCGTTCAGCTTTTCATCGTTATCCTTTGCCCATACACTTATCTCGTCAAAGAGCGTTTCCTCGCTCATCTTCGATATAACGTCACGGCTTACGCTTGCCAGCTTATCCATATCGAACAATGCACCGCTGACGGGCATCTTTTCGAGCTTGAACTTGAACTGCGACATATCTGCATCGGGGTTCTTCATTCTCCACTCCTCATAGTTTGAGTTTGCGATAGTCATAAGGTATTCAAGCACCGACTGAACAGGGAAACCGGCTTTTGAATAGAACGAAACGCTTGCCTCGGGGTCTTTTCTCTTGCTGAGCTTTCTCTTCTTATTTTCGCCGCCGTCCAGCTTCATTATCGGTGCAATGTGAGCATACTTCGGCATTTTAAGACCGCTTGCTCTGAAAAGCTGTTCGTGCAGAGGATATGAGCTTATCCACTCATCGCCTCTTATAACGTGGGTAGTACCCATCAGAAAATCATCTACAACGTGTGCAAAGTGGTATGTAGGGATACCGTCTGACTTTAAAAGCACAACGTCCATTATGTTCTCTGGCATTTCGATATTGCCTCTTATAAGGTCACGGCAGGTTATCTTGTTTTCTGCATTGCCGTCTGAGCGTAAGCGCAGAACGTATTCCTTGCCTGCCTTTATATTGGCTTCTATTTCTTCAATGGACAGATTTCTGCACTTCGCATAGCTGCCGTAATAGCCCATATCGGCTTTTTCGGCCTCCTGTGCCTTTCTTATTTCGTCAAGCTCCTCCGCCGAGCAGAAGCACGGATATGCAAGACCACGCTTAACAAGATCCTTTGCAAAGGTCTGGTATATCTCTTTTCTCATACTCTGTCTGTACGGTCCGTAGCTGCCCTTTTCGGCTTCTCCGTCTGCCGCCGCACCTTCGTCAAAGCATACTCCGTACTGTGCAAGAGATGTGATTATCTCGTCTGCTCCGTGTTCGATCTCACGCTTTTTGTCGGTATCCTCAAGACGCAGGTAGAATACACCGTCCGACTGCCTTGCCATACACATTGAAATAAGTGCGGCATACAGACCGCCTATGTGCATAAAGCCTGTGGGGCTGGGTGCGAATCTTGTCACAGCCGCCTTGTCGGGAAGCGTTCTTGCGGGATATTTTGCAAACATATCCTCAGGTGTTGTCTTGATGTCACCGAACAGAAGCTCGGCTAAATAATTGTTGTCCATTTTTTCGCCCTTCGTTTTTTAATTTAATATACGCTTTTTAGCAACCTTAAGTATCAGCACGATAGCCGAGCTGAGTACCAGATTTATTGCAAGCTCTACAACAAAGTTAAGTCCCACGAATGCGGTCACCATATATGCACCGACATTTTCAAAGCCGGCACCTGCTGCCCACTGTGCTATAGTGTCATAAAAGAACACAAGGCAGCCTAAAAGGAAAATACCCGTATTTACTATCGGTGAAACAATACCCGCGCCTATTACTCCGAGTATATCGTTCTTGCGGCTAAACAGACTGTAGATAAATCCTGCGGCGGCACCTGCAAGAGTTCCTTTCAGAAGCACGGTAATTATCGTACCGGGAATGTTGATAGCAAGAAAAGCACCCGCATCTGTAAACAGTACGACTACGCCGAATACAAAGCCGAGCCATGCGCCCGCCTTCCAGCCATAAAGAGCCGCACCGACTACTATCGGAACGAGTACAAGCGTAATGTTGAATACGCCGAAACGGATCGCTATAGCCATAGCCTGTAATACAACTACTATTGCCGTCAGCAGTCCCATTGTTGTGAGCATCACAGTTTTGTTTTTTGTAGATGCAAGTGTGTTGTTTGTATTTGACATAAAAATCTCCTTTGCTGAAGTCCTGTTGTCAGCAGGTACCTCGCAGGGTTGTATATTTTACATATCATCCGCCGTTCAGAAAATGTTCACAGCCGGTAACCGCAGAAATAGCATCTGTCGGTTCCGTCCACAATGCCGCTTACTTCTTCTGATTTTTCTTGTAGATAATATGCAGACCCTCTAATACAAGATCGGGATCGACAATAAGCTCACGTCTGCAAAGCGGAGCTATAAGGCTTGCGTAGCCTCCTGTCGCAACTATTGTAGCCTTTTCCCCAAGCTCCTCCTCATATCGCTCTATCATACCGTCTATCATGCAGGCGATACCGCCGATGACACCGGCACGCATACTGTCTGGGCTGTTTGTGCCTATCATTTTTCCGACAGGCTCAGCGCCTATGAGAGGAAGAGATGCTGTTTTACCCGACAGAGCCTCGAATGATAATCTCGGACCGGGAGCTATCGCTCCGCCGAGCATCGCTCCGCTCCTGTCGAGCGCAAATATTTTAAGGCAAGTGCCTACATCTATGAATATGCAGGGTGTGGGGTACTTGCTTTTCGCCGCTACGCCGCCGCATACAAGGTCGCTTCCGAGTACGGAAGGATCGTCTATCTTTATATTAAGTCCTGTTTTGATACCGGGTGAAACGATAATAGGCTTTACGTTACAGAGCTTTTCTATTCCTTTTTCAAGTATTGGGGTTATCGGTGATACGACAGAGGAAATGATACAGCCGGTTATAGCCGCATTTTCAAAGCCGTAAAGGGATAATATATCCTTCAGCTTTATCGCATACTGATCTTCCATTCTTGAAACCTGTGTGTTGAGCCTTGATATAAAGCGCAGTTCACCGTTATTGTCAAAACCGCCGAATACAATGTTAGTATTGCCGACATCTACTGCAAGTATCATTCTTTGCCCTCCGATTCTTCGGATATATCGCTTTCTATTATAGCATCTGTTTTGTCTTTGTCAATATCCCCGTCATTATTTACCGCCTTTGACAGCTTTACGGGTTTCTTTATCTTGAGATAAATCAGAATCATTCCGACAAATACCGCAATGCCGATAACCATCAGTATAAGCCCTGTGCCAAGTCCTGCGGCAAAGAATTTAAATTCGACAACGTGTTCGCCCTCAGACAGCTTTACTGTCATCAGTGCGTCATTCAGTGCGGTATCATAGTCCGTCTTTACACCGTCAACATATACCGTCCAGCCCTTTTCGGCAGGGATAGTGGTAAACAGTATATCACTGCTTTTTGCGTTTACCGTAAAGCGTATGTCGGTCTGACTTACCTTTTCGACCTTTGTTTCGGCATTCTTTTCGTGCATCTGAGCTATCGCCGCTGTTTCCGCTTCCTCATTGTATACGGCGAACTGCGGCTCTCTGAAATAAAGGTCGCTCTTTTTCAGCACGAGCTTTACCGTTACTTCCTCGCCCTTTTCAAACTTGCCGAGATTCTTTATATTATGATTGTCGCTCTCAAAGCATACGCCCTTGTACGAGCCGTTTACATAAAGCGAAACCTCACGCTGATAGTCGGTCGGTATGAACATATAGATCTCTCCGCTCTTTGGCGCAGTTATCGTATATGTTACGCTTGCTTCGCCCGTTACATCCGTAAAGCCTATATGCTGATTTTCAAACGAGCCTTTTTTGCAGTTTTCGGCATAAGGCTCGCCGTCTGCGGAAAATACCGTGAAGAATTCTCTGTTTCCTCCGGTCATTGCGTTAAGCAGAGCGTTCTGATTTTCGAATACGTCATACTTTGACAGCTCAAGCTTGGACAGCTTGCTGTTTGCAAGATAGCCTACAGGCAGTGCGTCCTTGTTTTCAGTGACTTTTATATCGTCTGCTGATTTTATGTTGGCTGTGGATTCGCCTGCACAATCAAGGATATATTTAACGCCGAAAATATCGCAGGTCAGCGGAGTGTTGCCCGAAAACCTTGAATAGTGACCGTTTGACGTGAAGCCGAAGAATCCGAGCATATCAATAGCTCTTGCATTCAGCGTACTGCTTGAGTGCGACAGACCGTACATATTTACAGCCATAGGGTCGTTTACCGAGCGGAAGAAGTTTTTCTCTATTCTGTAGAAGCCGTCATCCTGCGCCTTTATCTCCTCCACCTTTTCACGCAGCGGAAGCATAACGCTCAGATAGCTGTCCCTTGTCGAGAAGGTAATATCCTTGTGCATTTTTGTCAGCGTATTTGTTGCGTTGAAGCAAAGCTCCGCACATATCACTGCGGTTACAAGTATCACGCCTGTCTTTGACAGCTCGCTCTTTTTCATATAGTGCCTTGCCGCATATACGGTAATGCCTGCGATCGCCATGAATACTATGGCAGGAAGTGCAACGGTTATGCCGTCAAACACCTCACGTCCGTCGCTGTCAAGCGTGGTTATGAAAGTATCCTGTGCCTCTGTGTATATTATGAGAGCAATATAACTTAGCGTAATCGCTCCGACCGTTCTCGCTCTGACCGCTTTAAGCTGTTCAAAGCAATGCGCCGCAAGAGCGACTATGATAAACGAAAGCATAAACGAGTAGCGGTAGGGAAGCCAGTTGGGCATCTGTCCGCCGTGCCATATCATATCGACCGGACGGATATACATACTTACAACAAGCAAGCCTATAAGCGCACCTGCCGCAATTTTCTGCTTGAATTTAAATGCTCCGGAGCAGAAAAATCCTGCCGCAAGCACAAGGGCAAGCGAACAGCAGAACAGTGCCGGCAGACCCTCCATTCTTACCGTATCGTAGGTATTGGGGAACAGCTTTCTTGCTATATCTATAAGATTAAAATTATTAACAAGCGAATAATCCGGCTCGGTGAAGCTGAATTTGCCGTTCTGAAGCGAATTATATACAGGCAGTATCATAAATGCGCTCATCATAGCGGAAACTATTCCGCATATTCCGAAAAACGCACCTTTTGTAACAAATTTTTTTGCGATGTTAATTCCTGTGTTGCCCGTATAGGTTTCAAGCGAAAAATAACGGCAGATAAAATACAGCACCGAGAAGATCGCCGCCATAAAGCCTATGTAGAAGTTTGACACGAACGCATAGACAAGCGAGCCTATGAGCAGTCTGAAGCGGTTTTCCTTTATAAGCGAATCTATACCCCAGCAGATAAGCGGAAGTGCGATAACGCAGTCAAGCCACATAGGGTCCATTGTCTGCACTATCATATATGCGCACAAGGCATACATCGGAGCGAATAAGGCCGCCGTTGTCTTTGACAGCTTCTGCGACTTATGTGCAAAAAGCGCAAAGGTAACACCGCACGCACCGAACTTTGCGAGCATCATTGTAAGCAGGCCTTCGGTTATCATACTGCGTGGGAATATCCATACAAGTATATTGAACGGGCTTGCCAGATAATAGCCGATTATACCCATAAACTCGCCCGACAGGTTTCTGCTCCACGAGTACATAAGGCTCTCGCCGTTGCCTATTACGTCATGCACATAGTCAAAATAGAAAACATACTGTGCGTTAAGGTCAAGCGACAGCACCGACTTTTCGCCAAACGGATATATTCCGAACGATATATAAGCTATACCCATCAGTATAACAGGGATAAGAAACGCCGCAAACAGATAACCGTTCTTATAGCACAGGTGTCTGAATGACAGCATTTTTTCTCTGAAATTTGCCATTATTTATTGTCCTCACGTCTTTGTCTGCGTCCTGATTCTTCGCTGACTATATATCTCGGACGCTGCTTTATCTCCTCGTATATCTTGCTGAGATAATATCCCATAATGCCGATACCGAGCATAAGTATACTGCCTATTATAAGCAGAAGAAGTATTACGGTCGAAAAGCCGTCTGCCGCCTTTCCTGTACAGAAGTTGACAAGGGTCTGTATGGCCAGTATCACGGCAAATATAAAGAACAGCACTCCCGACCAGGTGATTATCTGCATAGGCACGTTTGTAAAGCTGGTTATCGAGCTTATAGCATATCTGAACAGCTTTCTGAACGACCACTTTGTCTTGCCTGCGTTTCTTGGTGCGACATCAAATTCGACACGCTCTGTCCTGAAGCCTACCCAGCTTGAAAGCGCACGGAAAAACGTCAGCCTTTCGGGCATTTCGTTGAGTGCGTTGACTACCTTGCGGTCCATCAGCTTATAATCGCTTGCGCCGTCAAGGTCTATAGCCGAGCTGTTCTTCATCATACGGTAGAAGGTCTTTGCAAAGAGCTTGTATATTATGCCTTCCTTGCCTCTTGACGCTTTGACCGCCTCTACGACCTCCGCACCGTTTTTCCATGCGGCATACATTTTTTCAAGAAGCTCCGGCGGATGCTGTAAGTCGCAGTCAATCACCGCAACGCAATCGCCGTCTGCGGCTTTAAGTCCTGCAAAAACGGCTCCCTCTTTGCCGAAATTTCTCGAAAAATGAAGTCCTCTTATATGCTCGTCCGTTTCTCCGAGCTGTTTTATAAGCTCCCACGTTCCGTCCTTTGAGCCGTCGTCAACGAATATCAGCTCATAGTCGGACAGCGGCGCTAATATACTGCCGAGCCTTTCTGCAGCGGCAGGTATGTTTTCCTGCTCGTTGAAGGCAGGTATAACTACTGAGATCATCTTATTCTCCGATTATATTTATTTCTACTGTCTTTTCACGTTCACCGTCAAAATCCATATATATTATGTACTGCGTAAGACCGAGTGAAATCTCGCCGTCACAGATAGCGGTAACTACCGAGCCGCCTGCAAGCTGGTGGCAGATTGCCGCTCTGAGCGGTTCTTCGGCAAGGGTGGATACCTTTTCATAATATTTGAGATAACCGTTCAGCGCTTCAATATCATTTGTTGCGGTGAACACCGACGCAGTGGTGTGCATTGAAGAAATTGATATGATGCCGTTTCTGATATTGGATCTGCGTACGCACTCCATTACATCCTCGGTAAGATCCATATAGCCTGTCTTTGAGGGGATGGTGATGGTGAATGTCTGTTTTACGTTATTCATAAGGCTTATCCTTTCGTATTGCGGCACTGCCGCTTTTAATTTAACGTTTTACGTTTGTATTTATTCTTACTCTGCCCGAAGGCGAGGTTACGGCTAAATCGTCATCCTCGGCGGCTCTGCCGTCGCTCATTGCCGCAAGGCCGTTTATATAGCAACGTGTTCCCTGCGAAATGACCGTGTCTGCGTCTGCCGCAAAATCAATATCCACTGTGCCTGTGGAATTGACAAGGCTTCCGCCCGAAAATTCGTCTATATACATATTTATTTTACCGCTGTCGCAGTCGATGCCGAGCGTTCCCGAGCAGGACAGCCTTTCTATATCGGCGCTTCCGCTCTTGCATTTTATATTCACCATATATCCGCTCACCGCACAGCAATGCAGGTCGGATGACGCAGTGTACAGGTTAAGGTTTGAAAAGGGCTTGTCGGGAAGCTGTATTTCAATCCTGTAGCTGAACTGCTCACGGGTGAACAGCGTTATCACAAGGCTCGGCACCTGCTCGACTATAAGCCGTCCGCCGTCCTCGTAAATATCAACCTCCGTATCGCTGACATACGAAACGTGTATCAACTCGTCCGCAGAACGTGTTATATATACCGGAATATCCGTTGTTTCGACAGTAAGGTACTGCGTAAACGGGAAGCTCCCGCTCCCGTGCTTTACATTACTGCGGTAGTCCTTGTCGATTATCAGCGCAAACATAAGCATAGCGATAAGGCATATCGCTCCGCACAGGAAAAATATGCGGATAAGCACCTGAACCGCCGTCAGCTTCTGCACACGGATATGGCGGAAGCGGATATGATCTTTCAGCTTCATTCTTTAGTCTTTGAAAAAAGTCTGTAGACAAAAGATGCGGCAAAGGGGCATATTCTCGCTACGCTCAGAAGTATCAGCCCAAGCCCGAAGAAAAGGCTTGCCGCTCCGAAAAACAGCATCGTATATTCCGACAGGTCGGATACGAAAATACTGCCCTTTCCTATTATGCGTATAAATGCGGACGGCAGTGTTATCATGCCGTTTGCGGTAAGTGCAAGCGCAAATACCATAAGGACAAGTATACCGGTAAATATCACCGCAGATAAGGCTATAAGGCATACGGTCCTGGGAATGCGTGCAAATCTGCATACTGTTTTTGTCTGCATAAAATCTCCTCATATCTATGTCTTATGGGCTGTGTTACGCTGTTTTGCGTCTTATACCCCATTTTGTTTTACAATTACGATTATTATAACATATTTAACTTGCCGTTGTCAAATTAAAGTGCCGATCTCCGCCCTTGTTACGACACGTTTTTCACAAGCACAGGTATAAAATACAAGCTGTAAGCATAACGCAACAAGAAAAAGGGGGAGTTTTTACGGGTGCCGGAGTTGAGATAATAAAGCGAAACGGCGGAATAACCGCTGTCATAAGCGGAGAAATCGGGCATTTTGAAGCATCGGAAATAAGAATAAGAATCGACGCAGAACTTGAGCGGCTTATGCCGTCTATGCTTATTCTGGATATGTCCGGCGTATCATTTATGGACAGCTCGGGTATAGGGCTTATACTCGGCAGACAACGCATTATGGAATCGTTCGGCGGCGGTGTGGCAGTAAAGAATCCGTCGCCGTCGGTACGCAGGATAATACAGGTGGCAGGCTTGTCACGACTTATAATAAGCGGTAAAAATACGGAGGATAAAAAATGAAGTGCGAAAATTATGTTAAGCTGTCGTTCCCTGCCCTGTCACGAAACGAAAGCTATGCAAGGGCGGCTGTAGGGGCATTCGTTTCCCAGCTTGACCCGACAGTTGACGAACTGGGGAGCGTCAAGGCGGCGGTTTCCGAGGCGGTGACGAACTGTGTGGTACACGCCTATTCAGAATGTGAAACGGTGGGCATCATAAATATAACCGCCCGTATAAAAGACGAAGAAGTATACATAAAGATAATCGACAAGGGCTGTGGTATAGAAGACGTGAAAAAGGCGATGGAACCGCTGTTTACAACAAAGCCTGAGCTTGAGCGGAGCGGACTTGGCTTTGCGGTTATGGAAAGCTGTTGCGATAAGGTAAAGGTATCATCAAAGATAGGAAAAGGCACAACGGTCACGCTCACATTCCGCTTTGAAAAAAGGGTGCTTAAATGAGCACCGACAAGGACAATTCGTTCATCACGGAGCATTTCGCACTGGTGCATTCGATAGCAGGCAGATTCAGAAATCGGGGGATAGAATATGACGAACTGTTTTCGGCAGGCTGTGTCGGTCTTGTAAAGGCAGGCAATAATTTTGACGAAAGCAGGGGGCTGAAGTTTTCAACGTATGCGGTACCGGTCATCATGGGGGAAATAAAACAGCTTTTCCGTGACGGCGGTACGGTAAAGGTGAGCCGCAGTTTAAAAGAGTTGTCGCTGAAAATTTGCAGGCTCCGTGACGAACTTATCAAAAACGGCGAAGAACCGCATATTTCGGTGCTGGCGGAAAAGCTTGGGATAACGCCCGAAGAAGCATCGCTTGCGCTTGGGGCTTCGCTTCCGCCTGTTTCATTAAGCAGTTATGACGATGAAGAAAACGACGAGGGCAGTTTCGACCTGCCCGTTGAGCCTGAACAGCCGAAAGCGCTTGACAGAATGGCACTGCGACAGCTTGTTTCCCGTCTTGAGCCGATAGACCGCAGGCTTATAATACTGCGTTACAGCGAGGAATGTACGCAGAGCAGAACGGCAGAAATACTGGGAATGACGCAGGTGCAGGTGTCACGCAGAGAGAAGAAGATACTGGAGGGATTGAGGAAGCAGTTATTGTGTTGATGCGGCAGGTTGCCGCTGACAATTCGCCGTTCTTTTTGCCTCTGCTTTGTCGAGATTACGTTATCGGCGGATATCTGTGACAGAACGATCGGATATGCGCATAATCACCAAAACCGATTCGGGAGGGGCAAGCCTCTCCCGTAGCATTTGCCACCACTTGAACCTTCATTTCCGTTTATAATTATCAGATAGGTGCATAGATTCTTTCTTTTCTACACAATCACCAAAACCGATAAGTTCTGTAGGCTTTTTTCTCTGCATTTTGACGGCGATGTTAGATACTGTAAATTTGTCGTTCGAAAGTGTTTGTGAAAAGTCAATAAAAAACGTATGTAAGGTTTATGTAAAAAGATTATAATAAACAAAAAATGTTGAAAACTCGGTTGAAACTGTTGAATTGCAACAGGGGCTGTCGGGATATACAATAGGTATTGTAATAATACTTGTATGTACTTGCACAATGGCAGTCTGCCAGACTTAAAGTTCGTGTTTAAAACGAACTGCAAATTTATTATCCCTATCCCCAAACCCCTTCCCCTTGGTGAAGGGCTGTGTATGCTTGGTTGACTCTGCATCGTGCAGAGCCTTTGGGCATACACGCCCGGCGTCCGTGCCGGGGCTGAGTGTGGGGCTGCCGCCCTCACCAAGCAAGGACGCTTGCAGTCAGTCGCACACAGCCGCTGCACGATGCAGCGACACCAACGACTGACAACCCGCATTGGGGCTACGCCCCAAACCCCATTAAATAAACAAGAGATTATTATTTAGCAGTCTGGACAAATGCGCTTAGCAAAGTAAAACAATAATACCCGACAGGAAAGGAAGTTTTCAACTATGTCAAACGAAAGATATGAACTTAACAAAAACCTCGCCCAGATGTTAAAGGGCGGTGTAATAATGGACGTTACAACGCCTGAGCAGGCAAGAATAGCACAGGAGGCAGGCGCTTGCGCAGTTATGGCGCTTGAGCGTATCCCTGCCGATATAAGAGCCGCAGGCGGTGTTGCAAGAATGAGCGACCCTGCTATGATAAAGGGCATTCAGAACGCAGTTACAATTCCCGTTATGGCAAAGTGCCGTATCGGTCATTTCGCCGAAGCGCAGATACTTGAGGCTATCGAGATAGATTATATAGACGAGAGCGAGGTTCTTTCTCCCGCAGATGACAAGTACCACATCGACAAGACAAAGTTCAACGTGCCTTTCGTATGCGGTGCAAAGGACTTAGGCGAGGCACTCCGCCGTATATCTGAGGGTGCTTCTATGATAAGAACAAAGGGAGAACCCGGTACAGGTGACGTTGTACAGGCTGTAAGGCATATGAGAATGATGCAGCAGGAAATCCGCAGGCTGACATCTATGTCAAAGGACGAACTTTACCAGGCCGCAAAGGATCTTCAGGTCGACTATGAACTTGTAAAGTATGTTGCGGAAAACGGCAAGCTCCCCGTTGTAAACTTCGCCGCAGGCGGTGTCGCAACTCCTGCCGATGCCGCTCTGATGATGCAGCTCGGCGCTGAGGGCGTATTTGTAGGAAGCGGTATCTTCAAGTCGGGCAACCCCGCAAAGAGAGCCGCCGCTATCGTAAAGGCTGTTACAAACTACACTGACGCTAAGATGATTGCAGAACTGTCGGAGGATCTCGGTGAAGCTATGGTCGGCATAAACGAACAGGAAATCGCTCTCCTCATGGCAGAACGAGGCAAATAAGGCGGCGGGTCGCCGCCGACTGTTCCGACCTTTTTAAAGGTTGGAACATAGCTAAGATTAGTGGGACGGTCGGGGATAAACGATATTTGGGCTTATTGCAATTTGCGGCGATGTGCCGCTTCAAATTCCGTCTTTATAAACATTAGAAATATATAAAAGCTTGCAAAACGGCGGATTTATAAAAAGTGCTGAGCAAAAAGAAGATGGCTGTAATAAACCGCTCAGCCGAAAGGACACAACTAATGACAGTAGCAGTTCTTGCGCTTCAGGGCGCATTTGCGGAACACGAAAAAATTCTCTCAAAGCTCGGTGCAGACAGCTTTGAGATACGTCAGAAAAAGGATCTTGACCGCAGCTTCGATCGCCTTATAATTCCCGGCGGTGAAAGCACGGTACAGGGAAAGCTGCTCCGTGAACTTGATCTTTTTGACGGCATAAAGAGCCGTATCGAAGGCGGTATGCCTGTCTACGGCACTTGTGCAGGTCTTATCCTGCTTGCAAAATCTATCTCAAACGACAGTGCACAGCACCTGCAGACAATGTCCATTGTTGCCAACCGCAACGCTTATGGCAGACAACTCGGCAGTTTCCATACCGAAGCGCAGTTTGAGGGTATCGGAGAAATTCCTATGACGTTTATCCGTGCGCCGTATATCGACAAGGTTTATGACGATGTGCAGGTTCTCTCGGAGGTGGACGGAAAAATAGTAGCCGCAAGACAGAAAAATCAGCTTGTCACAGCTTTCCACCCGGAGCTTGACGGCGATACAAGAGTACACGAGTATTTTCTGAATATGTAAAGATATGTGGGATCCGCTGTTTTTTAAACGGCGGATTTTTTTGTTTACATCGCTCCGGTAATGCCTTGCTTGCCCCTCCCGTTATAACCTTATCGATCTTGCCGACACCGCCAATTACGCAAGCTACCCAAAAACTAAACTCCATTCATTTTGCATATTTTTGAAAAATTTTTCAAAACCCCCTTGACAAATCGCAAAAGCAGTGATATAATAAAGCCTACAAAGTCGATAGGCTTTTAGAGATTAAACCGAACCGAAAACGAGGTAAGGATATGACAAGATATATAAGCGGTTTCCGATGTTGATTTTAGCAGCATCTTCAAAGTAAGACAGATATACTTTTGTTGTAAATGCAACACACGGTTTTATACCTACAGAATAACAAACGAAAATTAAACTTAACGTATAACAGATTATGAATCGAAAAGGAGAAAATCACAATGAGAACATTTGACAAGATCACAGACCTTATAGGCGGCACACCCATATTAAAGCTCAACAACTACATAGCTCTGAACGAGCTTCCCGCAAACATCTACGCAAAGCTCGAATACTTCAACCCCGCAGGAAGCGTAAAGGACAGGATCGCAAAGGCGATGATAGACGATGCCGAGGCTAAGGGCGCACTCAAGCCCGGCGCAGTTATAATCGAGCCTACAAGCGGTAACACAGGTATAGGACTTGCCGCTGTAGCCGCTTCAAAGGGCTACAGAATAATCCTCACAATGCCCGAGACCATGAGCGTTGAGCGCCGTAATCTGCTCAAGGCATACGGTGCGGAGCTTGTACTTACAGACGGTGCAAAGGGTATGAAGGGCGCAATCGCAAAGGCAGAGGAGCTTGCACAGCAGATCGAGGGCGGATTCATTCCCAGCCAGTTCACAAACAGTGCCAACCCCACCGCTCACTTCAATACAACCGGTCCTGAGATATGGGAAGATACAGACGGCAAGGTTGACATCTTCGTAGCCGGCGTAGGCACAGGCGGTACGGTTTCCGGCGTAGGTAAGTACCTCAAGAGCAAGAACCCGAATGTAAAGGTAGTTGCAGTTGAACCTGCAGGCTCGCCCGTGCTTTCAAAGGGTGTAGCAGGACCTCATAAGATACAGGGTATCGGCGCAGGCTTTGTTCCCGAAACGCTTGATACCAAGATTTATGACGAAATAATCGCAGTCGAGAACGAGGACGCATTCGCAACAGGCAGAACGCTTGCAAGAAAAGAGGGCTTACTTGTCGGCATCTCATCCGGTGCGGCAGTTTACGCGGCTACACAGCTTGCTAAGCGCCCCGAGAATAAGGGCAAGAACATTGTTGTTCTTCTCCCCGATACAGGCGACCGTTACCTCTCAACACCTATGTTCGCAGAATAATTCAGAAATTTCTATACCCAATTTTATATAGCCATCGCAAAAGCTGTCTTGACGGACAGTTTTTTGCATTTTGATTATAAAGTAACTTCAAATAATTGCTGAAAATCCGCATCACAACGTTATCTTATAACCGTATTTTGCAAGTTATCAATTCTAAACTTGCACAAACGTGCTTGTGCTATAGCACAAAACCCTGTAAAACCGGTTGACCTCTCAGACTTTCGGTAGTACAATACAGGTAAAGAAAAAACAAGTACCGCAACGGCGCAGGACGATGAAAGTTCTGCGCCGTTTTGTTTTCAAAGGAAAGGATGACGTACAAATGTATGAATGCAGTTTAGACAGAATGAAGGATAAGATCTCCACTTTCAGCAAATTCGGTGATGCAGGCCACGGCGGTATCACACGTTACTCGCTCTCGCCCGAGGCTATTATGGCCCGTAACGAGTTCATCAAGCGTATGAAGGCTATCGGCGCAGAGATCGAGATAGATGATGTTGCGAATATCTACGCAACGCTCGCCGGCTCAGACCCCGACGCAAAGCGTATCGTAATGGCTTCCCACTGTGACTCGGTAAAGAACGGCGGTAACTATGACGGTATACTCGGCGTTATGTCGGCTATGGAGGTACTTGAAACAGTACACGAGAAGAACATCCCCCATAAGCATCCTCTCACCGCTATGATATGGACAAACGAGGAAGGCTCGCTGTATCCGCCCGCTATGATGTGTTCGGGTATCGTATGTTACGATTATCTGCCTGAAGATATCAGATGCAAGTTCAAATATGAGGATATGATGAATTCAAAGAGTATCCTTGACAATACATCGACATTCGGTGAAGCACTTGACAAGTCGGGCTTCAAGGGCGACAAGAAGTACCGCCTGTCACCCGACAGATATATGTATATGTTTGAAACTCACATCGAGCAAGGTCCTATCCTTGAAGATGCAGGAAACGATATAGGCGTTGTTGACTGTGTACTGGGTATGTTCAACTACAGGCTGAAGTTCTACGGACAGACGACCCACGCAGGCACATTCCCGATGCCCAAGCGCCGTGACGCATTCTTTGCCGCTTCACAGGCTCTGTGCTATCTGCATGAGGAAATCGACAAGCTCGGCTACAGCGACCTTGTTTACACAACGGGCGAGGTCGTATGCCACCCTTGCGTACATACCTGCGTACCCGACTTCTTCGACTTCTCGTTTGACTCACGTCACGAGGATCCCAAGGTACTTGAAAAGGTACTGGCTATCGTAAAATCCTGCGAGGAAAAAACGTGGGCAGGCTGTACCTGCAAGGTAGAAAAGGCTTGGAACCGTGATACTGTCTACTGGGATAAGAAGCTGGTAAGCTATGTAAAGGCATCCGCAGAAGAATGCGGTATCAAGCACCAGTATATCCACTCAGGTGCAGGTCACGACGCACAGTTTGCCGCATATATGCTCCCGACAACTATGATATTCGTACAGTCGAAGGACGGTCTTTCACACTGCGAGCCGGAATATTCAAGCCCCGAGCATTGCACTGAGGGCGCAACGGTTATGCTGAATGCTGTCCTCAAGGCAGATAATGATTGATTATAATGACAACCACTTCTTTTTTTGGTATATTTCCTGACTGATTTTGCTTTATCTGATTTACTTTCACCCGCTTTTACGGCGGGTGATTTTTTTGCGCTCGGGGTTCATTACGGACAGTAATTAAAAATAGAATAATAAGGCTTGATTTTTTATTTAAACTATGGTACAATAGTACAGTATCAGAAATAGAACCCGTGATTATGGGTGTAAGCCCTGTGCAAGGGAGTCCTGTGAACCATGTCAGGCGGGGAACCGAGCAGCATTAAGCAGTTATGACCTGTGCCGCAGCAAGTTTACACTCATAATCATGGGTTCTATTTTTGCGTATCGTTTTATTTACCGATTATTATGTACTTTGTCACGGGAGGTTAGTTATGCATCTTGCTCTTTATCGTAAGTATCGTTCTGCCACCTTTGACGAAGTAATTTCGCAGGAACATATAACCACCACACTGAAAAATCAGATAAAGGCCGGCACTCCGGCTCACGCTTATCTGTTCACAGGTTCGAGAGGTACGGGTAAGACCACCTGTGCAAAGCTGATGGCAAAGGCGGTAAACTGCTTATCTCCCGTTGACGGCAACCCCTGCGGAGAATGTGAAAGCTGTAAGGCGATAGCCGCAGGCTGTCCGGATATAATCGAGATGGACGCAGCCTCAAACAACGGCGTTGACGATGTAAGGGCATTGCGTGACGAGGTTATGTACGCTCCGACTGTCTGCCGCTATAAAGTTTATATAATAGACGAGGTGCATATGCTGTCCTCACAGGCATTCAACGCACTTCTGAAAACCATAGAAGAACCGCCGCCGCACGTTATATTCATACTTGCGACTACCGAGATACACAAGGTGCCTGCGACTATCGCATCAAGATGTCAGCAGTTCCGCTTTTCAAGAATTGACGTAGAAGAAAGCACAAAGCGGCTGTGCGAGATAGCAAAAAAAGAAAACGTAAATATAACCGAGGATGCGGCAAGACTTATTTCAAGATTGTCCGACGGCGGTATGAGAGATGCGGTTTCGCTGCTCGACCAGTGTATAAGTGTGAGCGCCGACATTGACGAGGAAACCGTAAGGACTACCGCAGGCATCGCAGGAACAGAGCATCTGTTCACGCTTGCACAGTGCATACACGAGCAGAATGCGCCCGAGGCACTGAAAATTCTCGACGAGCTTCACAATCAGTCGAAGGATCTTATGCTTCTTCTTGACGAGCTGTTGTCGCATTTCAGAAATCTGTGCATACTGTCGGCAACGAACTCCGACTTTTCACTTATCCCTGCAGGAAGCGGAACAAGAAACGATCTTGCAAGGCAGACAAAGGAGTTTACTCTCGGAGAAATAATGCGGTGTATGGATATACTGCAGGACTGCATTGCGAGAACTCCGAAAACGGCAAAGCGTAAGACGGTTGCCGAAATGTGCCTTATAAGGCTGTGTACGCCACGTCTTGACAGTGACACATCGGCATTGTCGTTAAGGCTTGAAAAGTTAGAGAACAGGCTCGACAAGCTGTGTGACGGCGAGATAAGCATTCAGCCGAGAACCGCAGTGCAAACCGGCGAAAGCACAGAAAAGCATATACCGGCGCAATCTGCAAAGCCCGTAAGCGTAATCGGCGACAGACCGCAGGATATTATTGCAGATACGCTGAACAGGATAGAAAATAAAATCACATCCGCCGATGATAAGCAGAAGGACGTGACAGCTCCGACCGCCCCGGTACAGCAGAGCGGTGCAGAGCGGAATGCCGCAGACAGCAAGCCGGACTGGCTGTTTGAGGGTACGGGCGGTGCCGATGATAACGCAAGTGCAGGAAACGAAGATGCTCCTCCGTTTGACCTTGACGAACCGCAGGTAAGCGTTGCTCCGCCTGAGCCCGCTCCGCAGGAACAGGCAAGCAATACAAGCGGTGACGGAAACAAGCCGGACTGGCTGTTTGAGGGTACGGGCGGCACAGACGATAACGCAAGTGCAGTAAACGAAGATGCTCCTCCGTTTGACCTTGACGAACCGCAGGCAAGCGTTGCTCCGACAGAGCAGGAACAGGCAGTAAAGACCGGGAATAATCTTCCCGAACAGCATAAAAATAATCTGTCGGCAGGCAGTGCGCAAAGTACCGGCAATGCCGATCCGCAGGTAACCGAGATACTCGACAGACTTCCCGTTATACTGCAGGCTATACTGGGACAGGTGCAAGTTACGCTCGGTCGGGATACGGTGAATATCAGCGGTTATCAGAAATTCCAGTATGATTTCCTGACAACAGGCGACTCGAAGGAACGGCTTGAGAAAGCCGCCGAAGAGGTAACAGGCAGAAGGCTTGTAATGACCTTTGACAATATCGGCGATACAGCCGAAAGCAAGGATAAAAGCGACCCTGTTTCCGATTTCTTATCAAGAGCGGAAAAAATGGGCGTAAAAATAAAATACAAAAAACCAAAAAATTAAGTCGTTGACTTAAAGATACGAAAGGAAAAATCACAATGAAAGCAAGATTACCCAAGGAATACCAGAACAGAGGCGCAAACAACATGAACAGCATGATAAAGCAGGCTCAGAAGATGCAGGAAGACATCGAGCGTGTACAGGCTGAGCTTGAGGCAAGAGATTTCACGGCTTCTGCCGCAGGCGGTATGATCGAAGTTACGATGAGCGGTGCAAAGGTACTCAAGGAGGTTAAGCTCAACCCCGAGGTTGTTGACAAGGACGCTATCGAGGATCTTCAGGACGTTATCGTAGCAGGCGTAAATGCCGTTATCACGCAGATTGAAGAAGTAAGTGCCGCAGAGATGGAAAAGGTAACAGGCGGAGTTAACATTCCGGGACTTGTTTAATGGCTGAATATAATTCTCAGCCGCTTATAACGGCGGCGCAGGAATTCGCCAAGCTCCCCGGCATCGGTCTTAAAACGGCGCAGAGGCTGGCATATTATATACTGAACGCCCCGGAGGAAGAAGTGGAGCAGTTTGCGTCCGGAATTCTACGGGCAAGGCGCAGTATGAAGCTGTGCAGTGTATGTCAGAATATCTGCAATACGGACAAGTGCGATATATGCTCGGACAGCCGCAGGAACCACAAGGTCATATGCGTTGTGGAAAGTCCAAAGGACGTTTCCGCCATAGAACGAAGCGGCGGCTTTGACGGAGTGTATCATGTACTTCACGGGCTGTTGTCACCGATGAATTCGATAGGTCCTCAACAGCTTAAAATAAAAGAGCTTATGGCAAGGCTGTCGGATACGGACGAGGTCATAATGGCTACAAGTCCGACTATCGAGGGAGAGGCTACGGCAACATATCTTTCAAGAATGATAAAGCAGCTGGGAGTAAAGGTGACCCGTCTTGCGTATGGTCTGCCTGCGGGCGCATCGCTTGAATATGCGGACGATGTTACGCTCCAGAGGGCGCTTGAAAACCGTAACGAAATATAATTTTCTTCGGGAAAGGAATATGATAAATGACACAGGAACAGCTGAACACGATACAGGAACAGACAAAGAAAATAACCAACCCGAAACTGCTCGAAGTGATGAGGACGCTTAAAAAGTGCGCTGAAGAAAAAACAAATCCCGAACCGCAGTATCAGGTGGATTATATCGACAATCTGATGGAAGCAAGACTTCTTGCCCCTGTAACCGTGACGGATATGTCGGGGGAGAACGAAAATCAGATGAAGGTACAGTTCTCGCACCTTACAAATCCTCAGAACGAGAAATATTTTATGGTGTTCACCGATATGGAAACAATGCAGAAGAACATCAACGATATAAGCAAGATCTGCGTAATCGCCGTTACATATAAGGATCTTTCCGCTATGCTGTCACAGCCGAAGTGTGCTATGAAGGGCTTTGTTATAAACCCCTTCACCGAGAACATTATCTGCGGTCCTCAGCAGGCAGAGGTCATAGCAAATTATATAAGGCAGAAAAAATTCAACAGCGGCGAGCTTACTGTCATAAACGAGGTTACGGGCGTGCCTGACACTGTTACCAAGCCTATAACGAGCTATTTTGACAGCCGTAAGGATATCAAGAAGGCATATATTATGAATATGCGCAAGGTAAATCAGCTCAACCGCCTTATAATCGTGGATTTCGAGGGTGAGGACGACAAATTCGACGACTTTACCAAGGACTTTACCGAAAAGGTACTGAAGGATATAAACGACGAAAAAGCGCCGTTTATGATAATGAACTTCAATCAGCCTGCCGCAAAACAGGCGACAAAAGAAAAAGTTCCGTTCTATGTAAAGGTTTAAAATTCGAAAATATTGCTATTTACTGTTTTATCCCCCAACCCCTGACCCCTTCCCCCAAAGGGAAGGGGAAATAGCATGGGCTGCCGCCCATACCAAGCAAGGACGCTTGCAGTCAGTCGGACACAATCGCTATGCAAGGATGCATAACGACGGCCACACAAAGCCGTTGCACGATGCAACGGTACAAATGGCTGTCGATGCACAGACGCAGCGACACAATCGACTGACGACCTGCATTGGGGCTACGCCCCAAACCCCTTTTATGTAACAATAGCATTGATTTTCGACAATATAAAAAGAGGCTTTTGCCTCTTTTTTGTTTATTCTGCGGAAATTTTCTTTAATTTTTTGCATTTACTTGACGAAAAAGCGGTTATGATATATCATTATACTGTATAAATAGGTCTACGGACCGGACGGGAGAAATCATGAAAAACATTATCTCTGCTTCAATGCTTGCGAGCGACCTGACAAATATAGAAAAAGAAATCCACCGTACCGAAAACGCACAGGTCGAGTGGCTTCATATAGATGTTATGGACGGAGTTTTCGTTGACAATATAACCTACGGGAACAACGTGGTTGCCGCTATGCGTAAAGTGAGCGATATATATTTTGACACGCACCTTATGGTGACCGATCCCACAAAGCTTATACCGCTTTTTGCAAAGGCAGGAAGTAATATGCTTACTATCCACCTTGAAAGCAAGGGCAATACGGAAGAAAATCTCAGAGCGATAAGAGAAAACGGTATGAACGCAGGACTTGCCATAAAGCCTGCTACAGACTGGAAAGAAGTCATACCTTATCTGCCGCTGTGCGATATGGTGCTTGTAATGACCGTTGAACCCGGCTACGGCGGACAGGGATTTATTCCGCAGTGCGCCGACAAGGTAGCAATGCTCCGTAAATACTGCGACGAAAACGGATTTGACAAGATGAATATACAGGTTGACGGCGGTATTAACACGGCAACCGCCGCAACAGTTAAAGATGCCGGTGCAAACGTACTTGTAGCAGGAACATATCTGTTCAGGGCAGTGGATATGAAGGCGGCGGCAGACGCTATACGCTAAAAGCAGTCGGGCAACAGCTCAGTTGCCTTGTCTGTAAGCAGAGTGTAATATTCCTCCGTGTCGCTCATACGGCTGAGATCCGTATATAACGGGAGGCGGTACTCCGACACGATGTGCCGTATAATGCCGATGCGGCTTTCGGACGATCTGCTCTGCGGCAGGTGAATGGCAAGACGGTAATCTTTCCCGTCACGGTCTGCGTATAAGGATACACGGTCTGCGACAGCCTTGAGTGCCTTGCAGAGCCTTGCGAGAACGCAAAGCTCTCCCTCGCAGATGACCGCCGTAAGCGGCGGTCGGCAGGAAGTGTTTTTTCCGGACGGAGTGCCTTTAATGCAGGAGATATATAAGGTACAGCCTCCGTCGCTTTTTGGGAAAGCCTCGACAAGCAGACGTTCTCCGCAAAGCCCGAGATCATGATCTTCGCTGAGGCAGGATATAAGTCTTGACAAGGCAAGCTCTGAGGTACGGGAATCGCCCGAAATATCTTCGCATTTAATGCGGTATCCGTCCATATCCGACGGATTTAGCGTAATTTTTACGGTATTTCCCGCAAGCTCATCTATCTGCATGGGACACCTCCTGTTAAACCGGTTAAACAGCTTATAGTCTGAAAGGACAAAAAGATATAATGAATACAACCACAAATGAAGCTCTTCTTAAGAAGATAGACGAAGCTCCTTTGCTTATGTCAAAGGAGGCGGCTAAGAAAAAACTGCGTAAGCCGAGAAGCATATACGGCGATCAGATACTTTTTATGCTGGCGATAACCGTCATTGCCACCTGCTTTTACGGTATGAGGGTAGTAACGGTGTGCGCCTGCTCGGTGCTTGCCTGCATACTGACCGATATGATAGGCTGTTTCCTTTCAAAGAAGGAATACGGTGTAAAAGACCTGTCAACCATAGCCTACGGTATGGCTCTTGCTCTTATGCTCCCTGCAAGCGTTGAATATTATGTCGTGATAATCGGCGCAGTGCTTGCAATTACGGTAAAGCATATATTCGGCGGCAAGGACAACTATATATTCAATCCTGCGGCGGTTGCGATAGCGTTTCTTATAATCTGCTATCCGACACAGGTGCTGATGTATCCGCAGCTTGACGCTCATCCGGAAATATTCGGAGATACGGGAACTCTTGTAAGCGGAATCGAGAGCAGTTTTATAAAGAACGGCGCAATGCCGTCACTGACTCCGCTTGAGATACTTATGGGAAGATTCCCCGGCCCTATGGGAACTACTCATATACTCGTGCTGATAGTAAGCGGTATCTGCCTTATCTGCAGAAGAAGCGTGTCGCTTTCCGCTACTGTGGGCGGAATAGCCGTAATGGGCGTGCTTTCCTATCTTACAAGCAGTGTAGAGCCTGCAATGGACGCTGTTATATTCCGTTTTATAAGCGGATTTGTACTGTTCGGCTTTATATTCCTTGCAAGCGATCCGCAGACGCTTCCGTTTACAAACGGCGGAAGGGTGCTGTACGGCATAGCGCTCGGCGTAATCACGGTTATATTCAGAAATTCCGCAAATATCGAGGGAATATTCGTGTTCTCTCTGCTGATAGTAAACGCTCTGTCACTGTATCTTGACAAGCTGGCATTCGTAATAGGCGTACAGACAAAACAGCTTTTAAGATACCTTAGGCATAACCTCGGCTCGTTTGAGCGAATGACAAAGGATGCAAAGCAGGGTAAGACACCGGAGCTTTCGGATACGCAGGAAATTATGATTGAACCTGTTAATTATAATATGCCCCCTATCGACAATAAGGTCACAAAGGTAAAACGTCATAAAAAGTCGGTAATGGAGAATATTTCCGACAAAATATCGGATACGGTAAAGAAGAAGAAAGCATCGGCGAAATCCGCCGACGAAAACGAAAAGGAAAAGGAGGCGCAGCATGGCTCAGGCAAAACAGATGAAGCCGGAAAAGACACGGAAAAGTGACTTTAAGTTCACCCGTGATCTTATAGACGGACTGGCAAAGCAGAATGTCGTGCTGATGACAGGCATTGTAAACGCACCTGTTATAATCGCCGCTACGACCTTCAAGAAGGGCGTGGTAATCGCTCTTGCTTTTGCGATAATATCGTTTCTGACGATAGTTACCTGTTCGTTTGTACCGAAAAAAATAGTTTATACCCTCAGAGTAATTATATATGCCTTGGTAGGCTCGGTCTATTATATCCCGACCGTACTTCTTTTAGAGCAGATCTTTCCGCTTACGGTCGAGCTTATAGGCATCTATATGCCGCTTATAATTACAAACGCTCTTATCTTCTCGAAAACGGAAAGCCGTTTCTATCTTGAGGACAAGCTGAAAATGATAATCGACGTAATTTTCTTCATAGCGGGCTTCGGCGCAGTGTGCGTCCTTACCGGAGGCTTCAGGGAACTGATATGCTTCGGCACGTTTGCCGGAATAAAGCTGTTTGATTTCAAGATTGCGGCCTTTGAATCACCTTTCGGCGGATTTATACTTGTCGGAATAATGGCAGGTATGTTCAGGGCACTTTACAACTATCTGCGTAACCGCAGAATAAGGCTTAACAGCGAGGAGCATAACAAGGCGGCGGCTCACACCTACCGTTCAAGCACCGAAAGCAAGCCTGCTGCACCACATCTGCTTCCCTCTCGGGACGACAACGTAAAGGAGCGCAGTGATGGATAAATTAGCACTTTTTATCAATACGGCTATGCTCGCTATGTTTGTCGAGAATGCGATATTCTCCCGTGCGCTCGGCACAAGCGTGGCGTTCTACGCATCAAGAAAAAAAGAAAGCATATTCGGACTGGGTCTCGGCATAACATACGTTATCGTGGTTTCAAGCTGTATCACGTTCTTTATAGACGGGTGGCTTGCCGACTGGCAGTATTTTTATGTTGTCATGCCGCTTATATACACGCTGACGGTGAGCATAGTATATACGGGCAGTCTGCTCCTCCTGTGGAGATTCCTGCCAAAGATATTCAGAAACATCAAGAAATACGTTCATCTTTCGGTGTTCAATGCGGCAGTGCTGGGAGCATTGTTCCTGAACACGACATACCACGCTGATTTCTTTTCGTATATGGGATTCGGTGTCGGAATAGCGGCAGGCTTCTTCATTGCGGTGTTCTTCCTTCATATCGCAAACGAAAGGCTCAATTCTCCGCTTATTCCCGAGGCATTCAGAGGAATGCCGATAATGATGGTTTTTGTCGGCATTATGTCACTAGCATTCTATGCGCTGACAGGATATAACACAGGCGCTATCTGATAATTTCTAAAATGGAGATACTGATATGAGCAGAAAAAAAGGATTCAAGGTAAAACGTTCAAGAAGAAATCTGTATAAAAAACGTAAAAGCACCGGCAGGAAGATATTTGACGGGGTTCTTTTCGTTGTGATACTGGGCGCATTTGTCTTTGTGGGATACTCGGTCGCTTCTCCGCTGATAAAGTTTTTCGGCGGAAACGGGGACAATTCCTCTGTGAGCGAGCCTGCGTGGACACCGCCCGAATCGCTCCCCGAAACATCGGACAGCAATTCGCAGGCGAACACTTCGGACAACACGTCAGGCAACTCAGGCGGCAGTAATACAACAAAGGATAACACCTCCTCAGCGCCAAGCGAGGTAACATCGGATTTTGCGACGGTCGCTCCCGACTCCGCACTGAAAAGCGATGCCGCACTGAATAAGTTCCTTGCCTCAGCAAAGGACGGCGGTTATAACACAGTCGTATTTACGCTTAAAAACACCACAGGCGAGCTGTTATACAAATCATCGCTTAAGGCTGTAAAGGATAATACAGACGTAAATAAGGGCAGTCTGACGGCGGCTCAGATAGTAAAGGCGTGCAAAACGGCAGGAATCACTCCCGTTGCGGCTATAACAACACTTTACGACAGAAAGACACCGTATCTTTTCGACAATGCGGGATATATAATTACAGACGGAAACTGGAGCTGGCTGGATGCCGCCGCCGATAACGGCGGTAAACCGTGGACTACTCCCTATTCCGCCGATGCGGTAAATTATTATGCGGATATATGCGGAGAGCTTGCAAAGGCAGGATTTGCCGATATTGAGCTTGAAAACACCGTCTTCCCGAACTTCCAGTCCTATGACTACTCGCTGTTGTCAAAGGAACTGCAGAATGCAAACAGAAGCGAGAAATTAGCCGTTCTTGCGGCATCGTGTGCAAAGAAAGCAAAGGAAGGCAACGCAACCGCAACGGTTGAAATAAAGTCCGACGCACTGCTTACAATGTCGGCTACGGCTTATGACGGTACGGCTGAAATATGGTCTGCGAAGGATAAGATGGGTGACAGCAGGGTGCTTGTCACAATGGATATGTCACTACTTGGCACAAAACTTCAGACCTCGGCAGATAAGACTGTAACAGTTGAAAAGGATAAGGTCAAGGCGATAAATCAGATATTCGCGCTTGTAAAGAAGGCTGTCGGCGAAAAGGAAATATCGGTCGGAATAACAGGCAGTGCAAATTTATCGGCAGATGAAATCAAAAATTGTAAAACAGCACTCGAAAAGCTCGGATTTACCGATATAAGATTCGAATAAATGCACAAAAGTGCTTGCATTTGCGGCATTTTTAAGGTATAATTAGAGAATAACGTAAGAGCGAATATCGCACGGAAAAGAAAGGAATACAAAATGACAGAATTACTGACATTATTAACAAGCGGACAGACAGCAACAACCACAGGACAGGGCGGAAACGATATAGTGAGCATTCTCACAATGCTTATCCCCCTTGCACTTATGGTAGTTATATTCTACTTCCTTATCATAAGACCCGAAAAGAAGCGTGGCAAGAAGATGCAGGAAATGCTCAACAACCTTGAGGTTGCTGACGAAGTAGTAACAACAGGCGGTATTGTCGGCAGAGTATTAAGAGTTACAGATGACACTGTACTTATCGAAACAGGCTCTGACAGAACAAAGATCCGTGTATTAAAGAGCAGTATTGCTGAGAACAGAACTGTTCACGATGATACAGAATCAAAGTAAGAGATTCTGAGATATTACAAAATATACACCCTCACAGCTTTTGCTGTGAGGGTGTTTTTTGCGAAAAAATCCATCGTACTTGCCCGAAGATTATCGAACAGTACGATGGATTTGACTTATTGTGCCGATATGCGATATTATGCGGTTACATATCGAACAGGTTTATCACTTCAATACCTTTGGCTTCAGCCATGCGTACCGTCTGTCCTGTGCCGCTCCTGCTGTTGCTTTGGTCATAATATGCCACACAGCAGTCTGCAAGCTCTGTCAGGCGGGCATTACGCTGTTTCATACAGTCCTTGGTGTATTCACTGCCTATATACTCAATGCTGTCAGCCGCCATCATTATCGCATAAAACTCCTGCTTGTCGTTGTAGCTCCAGTTCTTTGTCTGCTCTTCGTTTGAGCAGGGGAGTACAAGGTGGAGCTTTATATCGAGTGCCTTGCGTTTTCTCAGATACAGCACCATATGAGCGCACATAGTGTCGAAGCCGAGAGCACCGCCGCAGTAGAAGTCGGTAACGCCACGCTTGACAAGTCCGCATATTGTGCTGTCAAGCAGAGATTTAAGCGCATACATATCCGAGCTGTCAATTTTACGATGCCCTGTAAAGCAAACCGATGTCATACGCAAAGCCTCCTTTTAGTTACGATAAAAAGAAAAATAAGCCGTATCTGCGTCTGACAAATACGGCTGATGTGCTAAAGCAAGATGTAAATCAGTCTTCAACCTTTTCTTCGATGAACTTAACAATGTCACCGACAGTCTTGATCTTTTCAACCTGATCATCGGGAATCTCGATGTCGAACTCTTCTTCAAAGCTCATTACGAGGTCTACTACGTCAAGTGAATCAGCGCCGAGGTCGTCTGTGATGCTTGCAGCCTCAGTAACCTTGTCTTCTTCAACGTCGAGCTGGTCAACGATTATCTTTTTTACCTTATCAAATACCATTTGAAATCTCCTCCGTGTTTTTAAAAAGAAATTTTCTTTCGTTAATATTATACGGCATTACGCCGAAATAATCAAGTCGTATTTACAACAAATACATTAAAAAAATGTCTAAATTTACAGGGTGTATTTCTACACTTTGCACAACTTTCAAAGGGTTATTGAAAGCTGTTGATTTACCGTCCGAAATAGCGAATATGCCGTAGCATATTATGACCGCCGGTAACGTAGGTTACGCAAATCACAAGCCGTCAGAACGGCGAACAGTCAGCGGCGACTCGCCGCACGGCGAATTTGCCGTGACTTTCAGTTACTCGGAAAACATACCGATTTTGCGGAATTTCTTGTAGCGGTTGTCAAGCAGGGTAGGAATATCTATCCTTGACAGCCTTTCGACCGCACTTATAAGATATTCCGATATATTATCCGCTGTCTGTGCAGGGTCTGTATGAGCGCCGCCTACAGGCTCGGCTATTATCTTATCGCACACGCCGAAATTGTACAGATCGTCTGCGGTGATCTTCATAAGATCTGCCGCTTCCTTTTCTCTTGAAGGGTCCTTCCATAGAATAGAAGCAAAGCCTCTGGGAGAAATTACGGAATATAAAGCGTGTTCAAGCATAGCAAGCTCATCGCATACGGCAAGTGCAAGTGCGCCGCCGCTTCCGCCTTCGCCGAGAACTACCGATATAACGGGGGTTTTCAGCGTCATAAACTCGGCAATATTCTTTGCTATAGCCTCGCCCTGACCTCTTTTTTCGGCTTCAACTCCGCAGAATGCGCCCGGTGTATCAACAAAGCAGATAACGGGTCTGTGGAACTTCTCCGCCTGATATGCAAGTCTGAGTGCCTTTCTGTAGCCCTCGGGATGAGGCATTGAGAAATTCGACTTCTTGTTTTCCTCAAGGTTTCTGCCCTTTACCTGTGCGATCACTGTGACGGGAGTGCTGTTAAGAGTAGCTATACCCGATAATATTGCGGCATCGTCACCGTAGTGGCGGTCGCCGTGAAGCTCGGTGAAGTGGTTGAATATAGCGGGAATATAGTCGTTTACGGTTGGACGATTCTTTTCTCTTATTATCTCAAGATGCTGTGTAGCAGTCATATTTGACATTATCATTACCGTCCTTTCAACCGTGCTGCCAATCAGCGCCGATTTTTTTATAGTTATGCAGTCTTAATATATTCGACAGCGTTTTACGCATTGAGCGTCTGTCGGCTATCGCATCAACAAAACCGCTTTCAAGCAGGAATTCTGCTGTCTGGAAATCATCGGGGAGCTTCTGCTTTATAGTGTCCTGTATAACACGTCTGCCTGCGAATCCTACAAGCACCTTAGGCTCGGCAAGGATTATATCTCCAAGACTTGCAAAGGACGCTGTAACACCGCCTGTTGTGGGGTCGGTAAGCACCGTAATATAAAGTCCGCCTGCATCGCTGTGACGTTTTACCGCACCGCTTGTCTTTGCCATCTGCATAAGGGAGATTATACCCTCCTGCATTCTCGCACCGCCCGACGCTGTGAAAAGTATAACGGGTAGCTTATGCTCTGTGGCATATTCAAACGCTCTTGTTATCTTTTCGCCTACAACACTGCCCATGCTCGCCATCATAAAATTGGAATCCATAATGCCGATGACCGCACGGTAGCCTCGTATAGTGCATTCGCCCGTCACTACTGCGTCCTTCAGTCCCGTGCTTTCCTGCATACTCTTTATCTTCTTCTCGTAATCCGGGAAGCCGATAGGATTCAGTGACACCATATTTTCGTCAAACGGCTTGAAGCTGTCCTTGTCAACCGTTATATCAAGACGCTCCTTAGCGGAAAGCCTTGCGTGATAGTTGCAGACAGGGCAGGTTTTCTTACGCTTTTCAAACTCGTCCATATAGAACACGTTCTGACAGCGGGGACATTTGAACAGCAGGTCCTTAGGTATTTCGGGGGCGGAGGAATCCGCCACGTCCTTCTGTTCCTCATTAAAACGGTCCTTGACCATTTTAAACAGATCTTCTAACAATTAAAGCACCGCCTTTTCGTTTGCTTGTGGCATTATCAATAATTCGTCAGATCCTTGCGGTTAAGGAAGCCTATATCGAAATTACCGCTTTCGACATCCTCGTCACGCAGGAGATTGAGCTGGAAATCAATGTTGGTGTTGATACCCTCTATGAGAAATTCGGAGAGGGCGACCTTCATCTTCTGGATAGCCTCTTTTCTGTCCTCGCCCTTTACAAGTACCTTTGCTATCATACTGTCATAGTAAGGGGGTATCTCGTAGCCCTGATATACCGCCGTATCAATACGCACACCGAAACCGCCGGGCATATGGATCGACTCTATCTTACCGGGGCAGGGGCGGAAGTTGTTCTTAGGCTCTTCCGCATTTATACGGCACTCGATAACGTGACCGCTGAGCTTTATATCCTCCTGCTTATACTGCAGGGGAAGTCCTGCGGCGATGTTTATCTGCGCCTTTACAAGATCCACGCCGGTCACCATTTCGGTTACGGGGTGTTCGACCTGTATTCTTGCGTTCATCTCCATAAAGTAGAAGTTTAGATCCTTGTCTACAAGGAATTCTACCGTTCCTGCGTTTGCATAGCCGCAAGCCTTTGCCGCTCTTACTGCCGCTTCTCCCATTCTCCGACGGAGATCCTCCGTCATAATGGGGCTGGGGCTTTCTTCAAGCACCTTCTGATTACGGCGCTGTAACGAGCAGTCACGCTCACCGAGATAAATTACATTTCCGTGCTCGTCCGCAAGGAGCTGTATCTCGACGTGTCGGGGATTTACAATGAACTTCTCGATATATATATCATCGTTTGCAAAGAACTGTTTAGCCTCCTGCTTTGCGGCGGTCATTGCCGCTTCAAGCTCTTCGGGCTTTTCAACAAGTCTTATGCCTCGTCCGCCGCCGCCTGCGCTCGCCTTTACCATTATCGGATAGCCGATCTTTGCGGCGATCTCCTGAGCCTCCTCAAGCGTCTGTACAATACCGTCGGAGCCGGGAACTACGGGAACGTCGTTTTCTATCATCGTCTTCTTTGCGTTTGCCTTATCACCCATAGCGTCCATAGCGTCAGCGCCCGGACCTATGAACTTTATTCCGCACTTGTCGCAAAGACGTACAAAGTGGCTGTTTTCGGAAAGGAAACCGAAGCCGGGGTGAATTGCCTGTGCGCCCGTTATCTCGCAGGCGGCAAGCAGTGCCTTTGAATTAAGATAGCTGTCCTTTGACGGAGCAGGTCCTATACATACCGCCTCGTCAGCTATCTGTGCGTGGAGCGCAGTCTTGTCGGCTGTCGAATATACTGCGACAGTCTTTACTCCAAGCTCTCTGCACGCACGGATTATTCTTATCGCAATCTCGCCTCTGTTGGCGATCAGAATCTTATTGAACATACAGCGTTTGCCTTCCGTTTACTTGATAGCAAAGGTGATCTCTGCGGATACCGCCTTTTCACCGTTTACTGTGGCAAGAGCCTTGCCGACACCGATAGGACCTTTGACCTTTATTATCTCGACTTCGAGCTTTAAAAGATCGCCGGGTACTACCTGTCTTCTGAACTTAGCGTCCTTGACGCCGCCGAACAGACCTATCTTGCCCTTGTTCTCGGGGAGTGCAAGCATTGCCACTGCGCCTGCCTGTGCAAGCATCTCAAGCATAAGTACGCCGGGCACTACGGGGTATCCGGGGAAGTGTCCCTTGAACCAGAACTCGTCCTCTTTCATATACTTTGTGGCAACCACACGCTGACCGGGCTCCATTTCTTCGATAGTATCAATAAGCAGGAACGGATCTCTGTGAGGGATTATCTCCATTATCTGCTCTTTATTCATAAGCGACATATACAGTCCTCCGTTATTCTATTATGATGAGCGGCTGACCGAATTCAACAGCCTCTCCGTCCTTTACGGCAATCGACTTTACAGTGCCGGAAATATCCGCCTGTATCTCGTTCATTACCTTCATACTCTCAACGATGCATACTGTGTCGCCCTCGTTTACCTTATCGCCGACCTTTACAAAGGGAGGCTTTGTGGGGGAGGGGGCAGAGTAGAATGTGCCGACAATGGGGCTTTTTATGCTCTTGCCTGTATCGGCAGGTGCCGCAGTAGGAGCCTGTGCCTGCGGTGCTGATGTCGGTACTGCGGGAGCAGCCGCCATAGCCATAGGAGGCATTGCGGGCATCATAGGAGGTGCGGGAGGGGGATTCTTCTGACCAAGCTCAAGCTCGAACTTGTCGTTCTTTACATACATATAGGACAGACCGCTGTCCTTCATAATGCCGATAAATTCCTTTACGGCATCGGTAAGCGAATTAGTTTCAAACTGCATATTGTGTCAACCTTTCTCTTAGTCCTCTACGGGAGCAAATGCGATACAAGCGTTATGACCGCCGAAGCCGAGCGAATTGCTGAGTGCGCCTGTTATCTTCATATCTCTCGTGCCGTCAGCCGCATAGTCAAGATCACATTCGGGATCTGCCACCTTAAGACCTAATGTGCGGTGCACCTTGCTGTTCTTTATCTGAAGGGCGCAGGCTACTGCTTCTACACCGCCTGCCGCACCTAAGAGGTGACCTGTCATTGACTTTGTGGAGTTGATGACCATATCCTTTGCGTGTTCGCCGAATACCAGCTTTACAGCGGCTGTTTCGGTCTTATCGTTCATAGGTGTGGATGTGCCGTGTGCGTTTACATAGTTGAAGGTTTCGGGCGCTCTGCCTGATTCCTTTACAGCGAACTCCATAGCCTTTGCGCCGCCCTTGCCCTCGGGGTCGGGGCTTGTTTCGTGGTAAGCGTCGCAGGTCGCACCGTAGCCGATGATCTCAGCATAGATGTTCGCTCCTCTTGCCTTTGCGTGTTCGTATTCTTCAAGAATTACGATACCGCTTCCGTCACCGAGAACGAAGCCGCTTCTCTCTGCGTCAAAGGGGATGCTTGCTCTGTCAACATCGGTCGACTTTGTTATAGCGTGCATATTGTTGAAGCCTGCATAGGCAAAACCTATCGAGCATTTCTCAGTGCCGCCTGCTATGGCAACGTCCATATAGCCGTTCTTTATAGCGTGGAATGCCTCGCCTATAGCGTGTGTACCGCTGGCGCAGGCAGATACTGTGCAGTAGTTTACGCCCTTGAAGCCTGTACGGATAGCAACCGTACCTGCCGCCATATTGCCTATCATCTTGGGGATAGTGAATACTGAAACTCTCTTGTTGCCCTTGTTGTGATATGCGAGAAGCTCTTCCTGCGTTGTTTCCATGCCGCCTATACCTGAGCCGATTATTACGCCGCATCTGTAAGGATCGAGATCCTTGAAGTCGCTTCCTGCGTCCTTTATAGCCTTGTCAGCCGCATATACGGCATACTGTGTGATTATATCTGTACGGCGAAGCTCTTTCTTGTCAAAAAGACCGTCTGCGCTGAAATCCTTTACGGAAGCCTTTACGTTAAGCTCTTCGCTCTGACCGGGGAACCACTGCTCTAATGTAAAGCCGTGCTTGCCCTCCATAAGACTGTTCCAGAATTCTTCCTTGGTGTTTCCTATGGGGCTTACTACGCCCACACCGGTAATTACAACTCTGCTCATTTTTTGTATTTCCTTTCGTGGCTTGTCTTTACATTGATAAGCCGCCGCTTATCTCTATTACCTGACCTGTTACATAGCTTGCGTCCTTTGAAGCAAGGAATGATACAACGCCTGCTATCTCTTCAACTTCGCCGCATCTGCCCATAGCTATCTGCTTTACCATTGCCGCTCTCAGCTCTTCCGAAAGAGCATCTGTCATTGCTGTGTGGATAAATCCGGGCGCTACTGCGTTACAGGTGATGTTTCTCGGACCAAGCTCCTTTGCTGTGGTCTTTGTCATACCGATTATAGCCGCCTTTGTAGCGGAGTAGTTCATCTGACCGGGGTTGCCGTAAAGACCTGCTACGCTTGCAAGGTTGATGATCCTGCCGCTGCGCTGTTTCATCATAACAGAGCCTACGAGCTTTGTCATATTGAATACGCTTTTCTGGTTTACCGCAACAACGAGGTCGTAGTTTTCTTCACTCATTCTTACAAGCAGACCGTCACGGGTTATACCTGCGTTGTTAACGAGTACGTCAATACTGCCGAAATCGGCTTTTACGCTCTTTACGAATGCTTCACACTGATCGTACTTTGATACGTCAGCGATGTACTTTTCGCACTTTACGCCTTCTGCTTTTATCTTGTCGATTATATCGTTGTTTTCAAAGCAGCTCTCGGCGATGTCGTTTAATGCGATGTCATATCCGTCCTTTGCAAGACGGAGGGCTATTGCCGCACCTATTCCTCTTGCAGAGCCTGTGATGATTGCAGTTGCCATTGATTTTCTCCTTTGTTTTATCGTTTTATAGTTTTATAGTTTTATCTTACTTGTTCAGCAGTTTTTCAGCCTCTGCGAACATTTCTTCCACAATTTCCTTTGCAGGCTGTACCTTCTTTACCATACCTGCGATAGCGCCGCATAAGAACGAGCCTTCCTCAAGGTTGCCGTCCTGTACCGCCTTACGCAGTGAGCCGAGCGTTATCTGCTCGAATTCATCGGGTGTTATCGTTCCGTTCATCTCGCCGCTTGCGAGTTTCTTCGAGAACTTTGTCTTTACGTTACGGCAGGGGTGACCTGTCGTTCTGCCTGTTACTATACTGTCTGTATCCTTTGCGTCAACAACAAGCTGTTTATATGTAGGATGAATCTGACACTCCTCTGCGGCAAGGAATCTTGTTCCTACCTGTACGCCCTCTGCGCCGAGCATAAAGCTGGCGGCAATTCCTCTGCCGTCTGCGATACCGCCTGCGGCGATAACAGGGATGGATACAGCGTCAACTACCTGCGGAACAAGGCACATAGTGGTGTTCTCGCCTATGTGACCGCCCGATTCTGTTCCCTCTGCGATTACTGCGGACGCACCGCTTCTTTCCATTCTCTTTGCGAGTGCAACACTGGGTACTACGGGGATAACCTTGATACCTGCGTTGTTCCACGCCTCCATAAACTTGCCGGGGTTGCCCGCACCGGTCGTTATCATCGGAACCTTTTCATCTATAACAAGCTGTGCAAGATCCTCTGCGTTGGGGCTCATAAGCATTATATTAACACCGAAGGGCTTATCTGTCAGCGACTTTGCTCTTCTTATCTGATCTCTCAGATAGTCGATAGGAGCAGAACCGCCTGCGATTATACCTACTCCGCCTGCGTTTGAAACAGCCGCCGCAAGTGTGCTTTCGGCTATCCATGCCATACCGCCCTGGAATATGGGGTACTTTATACCGAGTAATTTTGTGATCCTTGTTTCCATTGTTTTTATCCTTTCAGCTGTGGATTAATATTCGAAAATAGTTGCGCCGTAGGTAAGTCCCGCACCGAAGCCGACAAGGCATATCTTCATGCCACGCTTAAGCCTGCCCTGACGGTCAAGCTCCGCAAGGCACATAGGGATACACGAGCTTGATGTGTTGCCGTGTGTTTCGAGGTTTGTAAATACCTTGTCAAGATCCACGTTCATCTTCTTGAGTGCGGACTGGATTATTCTTATATTCGCCTGATGGGGAATAACAAGATCTATATCATCAAGAGATACACCGGAATGTTCGCATACATATTCTACCGCATTTGCCATAGCGTCAACGGCGAACTTGTATACTGCCTTTCCGTCCATCTGTAAATAACGCTCCTTGTTCGGAGTGTCTATTATATCCTTAAGGCAGTCGTCACCCTTGAAATAGGGGTTGTTCCTGTCATAGAAATTCTTGCAGTAAAGGCTCTGGAGCATATCGCCCTCTGCACCGGAGTGGCTGTAGTATTCCTTGCCCTCTCCCTTTTCGACAACTACCGCACCTGCGCCGTCACCGAAAAGTATACAGCTTGCTCTGTCTGTATAGTCTATCTGACTTGTCAGACGCTCGCTGGCTACGATCAGCACAGTCTTGTAGGTATCGTTTGCAAGGAAGTTTCTTGCAATGTCAACCGCTGTTATAAAGCCTGTGCAGGCGGTATTTACGTCCATACAGGCACAGGGCTGTGCGCCGATCAGATTCTGCACAAGGCAGGCTGTGTTAGGATAATAGAAATCGGGCGAGCAGGTCGAAACGATGATGCAGTCTATATCCTTCGCCGTCTTTCCTGCACTTGCAAGTGCGGCCTTTGCCGCCTCGGCAGCCATCATGAAATTGGGCTTGTCGGGGCTCATACGTCTTTCACGGATACCAGTCCTTGTGGTTATCCATTCGTCTGTAGTATCAATGAACTTTGTGAACATTTCATTGGTGACTACGGTTTCGGGAGTGTATTCTCCCGTACCCAGTATCGTTATACCGTTCATATCCTTTTCCTTCCGTGCGGCGTTCCTGACTGCCGTATATTATATATTAATTGTTGATTTTATTCTCTTTTTGTTGTATAATAAATCAGTAACTGCGGATTTTATCGTCCGCAGGGCATAGTTACCCCATAAGGCAAACGTGCTTATATTTCATTTTACTCTATTTCGGTACTGTTTGTCAACAATTATTTGCATAATTGTATCGCAACAGAGTAAACAGTGACATTATATTTCAGAATTTCTGCAATATATAACAAATTATGTCACTTATGTGACGTGAAATCATTATTCAGGATATAAAGAAGTTTTATTTATCAAAATAAGGTGATTGTTCCGGCTATTTGTAGAAAAGCCTGTTTTCATAAAAAATAGAGCAAATTCTCAATCCCTATCCCCAAACCCCTTCCCCACGGGAAGGGGCTGAATGTGGGGCTGCCGCCCTCACCCTGCTTGGGGCTACGCCCCAAACCCCATTTTTGATAAATCAAATTTCACAATATTCTGAATGATTTAAACCATAAACCACAAGGAGAAACAGAAAAATGGCAGATAAGACAAAAACCATATTCCTTTTTTCAGGACAAGGCTCGCAGTACAAAGATATGGGTAAGGAATTTTACGATACCATACCCGAATGCAAAAAGGTGATCGAACTTGGCAGTGACATTCTCGGCTTTGACCTTGCCGCTAAGATATTCGGCGGAGATGAAAAGGAACTTTCACGCACGATAATCTCACAGCCTGCTATACTCGCAATGTCGCTTATGGCGCTTGAAGCGGCTAAATCAAAGGGCATTGAGGCATCGGCTGTTGCGGGACACTCTCTCGGAGAATATGCGGCAATGGCGGCAAGCGGTATGCTGACATACGAGAACGCATTCAGAGCGATAAAGTACCGTAGCGAAGCTATGGACAAGGCGGCTCAGGCTAACCCCGGAGGAATGGCGGCTGTTCTCGGTCTTAAGGCTGATGTTATTGAGCAGACTTGCAAGGAGATCGAGGACGGCGGAGAATATGTTACTCCCGTAAACTACAATTCGCCCGTACAGACCGTTATCGCAGGTACTGCGGCAGGTATCGAAAAGGCTAAGGAAGCGCTTTCGGCAAAGGGCGCAAAGCGTATAGTTCCTCTTGCCGTTTCCGCCGCCTTCCACTCAAGGCTCATGGCAGGCGCATCGGAGGAATTTGCGGTAAAGGTAAAGGATATTCCCTTCAGCTCACCCTCGATGAAGTTCTACTGCAACGTATATGGAAACGAACTTACAGACTTCTCGGATATGCCCGCTTATCTTGCAAAGCATATCTGCTCGCCCGTAAGATTTACATCAGAGCTTGACGTTATCTCGAAGGACGGTTACGATACCTATATCGAACTTGGTCCGGGCAAGGTGCTGACCGGTCTTGTAAAGAAAACTCTTGACGGTGTTACGGCTGTAAACGTTGAAAACATTGATACGCTTGAAAAGGCGGCGGCTCTCTGATGATTGAGAGTATAACGGCGCTTGACCTGTCGATACTCGACTTTATCCGTAACACACTTTCAAGTCCGGTTGCGGATATTATAATGAAGTGCCTCACATACAGCATAGAGTACGGTGCAATGGCTATCCTCGTGTTCATCGTTATGATGTTTGTTAAGAAAATGCGTAAGACAGGCTTTGCGGTAATGGGAGCAACGCTCTCCGTACTGCTGTTCGGCGAACTTATCCTGAAGCATATAGTCTGCCGCCCACGCCCGTTTGTCGTAAACAGTGCCATTGACATTATCATAAAAGCACCGTCGGGATTTTCGTTCCCGTCAAGCCACACGGCGACCTGCTTTGCTATGGCGACGGCAATATATCTGTTTCACAAAAGGCTCGGCATTATCGCATATATCTATGCATCGCTGGTCGCATTTTCGAGAATGTACCTTTATGTACACTATCCGTCGGACGTTTTCGGCGGAGTAATACTCGGTATATGCTGTGGCATAGGTGCGACAGCGCTTGTAAAGCTGATATGCAAAAAGACAGAAAATCAAAAAGAATCCGAAGCAGAACAAAAGGAGCAATAAATATGACGGAAAACAAAAACGTATTCGGCATTCTGGGACACCCTCTCGGTCATACACTTTCGCCTCAGATACACACAAGGCTTTTTGAAATATCGGGCGAGCAGGCGGAGTATAAAATTCTCGACACTCCCCCCGAAAAGCTGACAGACAGTTTTGAATATTTCAAAAGTCTGACAGGCTTCAACATTACAATTCCCTATAAGATAGATATAATAAAGATGTGCGATACGCTTGATGATACAGCCAAGCGTTACAACAGCGTAAACTGTATAGCTAACGTAAACGGCGTTTCTACGGGCTACAACACCGACTGCACAGGCTTTACAAAGGCTGTCGGCGCAATGGGTATGACCCTTACAAACAAAGTATTACTGCTCGGCTGCGGCGGCGTAGGCAGAATGATGGCTATCGAAACTGTCCGTGAGGGCGGCGAACTTACTATTGCAGTAAGAGATGCTGACATTCCCGTTGCAAAGGCTTTATGCGAAGAAATAAAGCAGAATTATAACAGCGCAAAGGTCGGATTTTGCCTGCTGAGCGAAGTAAAGGGCGATTTTGACCTTATGGTAAACGCTACTCCCGTAGGTATGTATCCGAATACAGACGCAAGCCCTCTTACCGAGGAAACGCTTGGCAGAATAACGCTGAACGGCTTCTTTGACGCTATATACAACCCCCGTGAAACAAAGCTGATGAAGATGGTTTCCGACAAGGGTGTAAAGAAGGTCAGCGGCGGTATGCAGATGCTTGTATGGCAGGCGGCTGTGGCTCATACTATATGGAGCGGCGCAGAATACACAGCAGAGCAGGTGCAGGCTATCTCGGACGAAATGATGAGGCTTGTGTAATGCGCCCCGTGTATCTATGCGGCTTTATGGGCTGCGGTAAAAGCCATATAGGAAGAATGCTCGCAAGAGAATGTACGGCTGTGTTCATCGACCTTGACAGATACATAGTTGACAATCAGAAAATGACCATCCCCGAAATATTCGCTCAGAAGGGCGAACCATATTTCAGGGATCTTGAGGCGCAGTATATAAGAAACTTCAGAGGAAGAACGATAGTCGCAACAGGCGGCGGAGCAATACTCCGTGACGAAACGGCAGAGTTTGCAAGGAAGCAGGGCGTTGTGATTTTTCTAAACGCAGGCTTTGACACCTGCTATGAACGTATAAAGAACGATTCGAACCGTCCTCTTGTAGTGAACAACACGAAAGAACAGCTTAAGGCGATTTACGATTCAAGACTGCCCGTTTACAGAAAAAACAGCACCTTTGAAGTGAATGCAAACGCATCGGACAGAATAATCGCAGGCGAGATCATAAAGCTGATCGAGCTTGACGCAAAAAGGCACAGGAAAACGAAAGGATAAATATGTACATTTACAATGCGAACGTCATAACTATGGCGGAGAAAAACTACGAAAACGGATTTATCCTTATAGAAAACGATAAAATCAAGGCTGTCGGCGATATGTCGCAGTTGAAGGACTTTTCGCCGTCCGACAGTGATATAGACGCAAAGGGCAGAACTGCATATCCCGGCTTTATAGACGCTCACACGCATATCGGTGCGTGGGAGGACGGGCTTGCGTTCGAGGGCGACGACGGAAACGAGGATACAGACCCCTCTACCCCGAACCTTCGTGCGATAGATATGATAAATCCGCTCGACCACTGCTTCGAAGAGGCGGCGCAGGCAGGCGTTACCTCGGTGGTGTGCGGAATGGGAAGTGCAAACCCCATCGGCGGAACTTTTCTTGCTATGAAAACGGCAGGCTCAAAGAGGATAGACAAGAGGATAATCAAAAATCCCGTTGCGGTAAAATTTGCACTCGGAGAAAATCCCAAGAACGTATATAAGGATAAGGATACCGCTCCGGTCACCCGTATGGCTACCGCCGCCATAATCCGTGAACAGCTTTTTAAGGCAAGACGTTATCTTGATGATATGATAGACTATGAAAGCTCGGCCGGTACCGATGACGAGGGCGACCGCCCCGAATATGACGCAAAGTGTGAGGCGCTTATGCCGCTTTTAAAGCACGAGATACCCGCACATTTCCACGCCCACAGGGCAGACGATATATTCACGGCGATAAGGCTTGCCAAGGAGTTTGACATAGATTATGTCATCATCCACGCAACAGAGGGTCACCTTATAGCCGACGAGCTTCTTGAGGATAATGCACGGACGATAGTAGGACCTGTCATCAGCGAGCGCTGTAAGCCTGAGCTTCGTAATCATACGATAGAAACGGCAGGAGTGCTGAATAAGGCAGGCGTGCCTATGTGTATATGCACCGACCACCCCGTTGTACCTGAGCAGTATCTGCCCCTTTCGGCAGGGCTTGCGGTAAGAGGCGGTCTTGACAGAGATGAAGCGCTGAAAGCTATAACGATATACCCCGCACAGATAACGGGAATTGCCGACAGAGTCGGCAGTATTGAACCGGGCAAGGACGCAGATATAATTATTTTTTCTGGCGATCCGCTGTCAGTAAGCGATACGCCCGACACAGTTATCATAAACGGCAAGGTAATATAAACGGAGGAAACATATATGCGTGAGATAAGCGTTGAGCTTGTTAAAAAGACAGTTGAAGAACTTTGCGTAAAAGCAAATCTTTATCTGCCCGATGGAATGAAAGAGAAGATAAATTCATGTATCGGCTGTGAAAAAAGTCCGCTGTCAAAGCAGGTGCTGGGCGATATTGTAAGGAATATCGACTGTGCGAAGGAACTTGAAGTGCCGATATGTCAGGATACGGGAATGGCTGTAATATTCCTTGAAGTCGGACAGGACGTGCATTTCACGGGAGGAAATCTCACAGAGGCAATAAACGAGGGCGTTGCAAGCGGATATGTGAACGGCAAGCTGCGTTTATCGGTGGTCGAAGATCCGCTTGAGCGTAAGAACACAAACAACAATACCCCTGCCATAGTACATACGAGCATTGTACCGGGCGACAAGGTGCATATAATGGTAGCGCCGAAAGGCTTCGGCAGTGAGAATATGAGTGCGCTTAAAATGTTCACCCCCTCTGCAACAAGAGAGGATATAGTGAACTTTGTCGTTGAAACGGTATCAAAGGCAGGAAGCAACCCGTGTCCTCCTATAACGGTGGGCGTCGGTATCGGCGGCGACTTTGAGCTGTCTGCCTTACTTGCAAAAAAGGCTCTTTGCAGGGATCTTAAAATAAGAAACCCCAAGCCGCTTTATGCGGATATGGAGAGCGAAATGCTCGAAAAGATAAACAAGCTCGGAATAGGCCCTCAGGGCTTCGGCGGTACTGTGACGGCGCTGTATGTAAACATCGAACAGCACCCGACGCATATTGCAGGGCTTCCTGTTGCAGTCAATATAGGCTGTCACGTTACACGTCACGCAGAGGCTGAGCTGTAATGGGCAAGGGTAAGGTTATCGGTGCGGTAGCGGCGGCGGTCGTGATACCTGCCGCAGCAGTTGTCGGTGCGATATACATACTTCCGCTGCTCGATATAACGTCAAGCAACACGCTGTATTACTTCGGCAATGATGCTTCTGTTGCCGCAGACGGCACAATATCGCTCGGCAAGGAGGAAGTGCTTAGCTACAGCTCAAAATACTCCGACACTATGACGGGATATTTCAAGGCACAGCTTGACGAGAACGAAACGTATATCTACAATGCGTTTATGTACGCAAGCGAAAACGGCTACAGCGATATATTCCTGCCAGAAGATGTATTCGACGGCAGTTATGACAAGCTGCAGGAGATTGAATATGTTATAACCTTTTTAAGCTGTGACAGTCCGTTTGTTGCACATAACTACACGACAAACAGCAAGCTGACCGGAAACGTTGAACAGTTCGCAGGAAAAAGCTATCATCATATACAGCTTGAAACGCTCGGAACGGAATATACATCCCGCCGTGAAGCCGCCTATGAAAAGGCAAAATCGGTAGTAGCATCAATTCCGCAGGAGTGTAATACAGACAGAAAGAAAGCGCAGTATCTGTATAATTACGTTGCGGAGAACTCGGTATATGTTACTGACGGCTACAGCACAAGAAACGTTCCGATAGCCGACCTGCTTATTGACGGTAAGGCGATATGTGACGGATATGCGGATACTGTCACTATGCTTTTCAATATGGCAGGTATAGAAACAGCTTCGGCAAACGGCACAAATAACAGCAAAAACGAGGGACACACAGTAAATTTTGCGAAGCTGGACGGCGAATACTACTACTTTGACGCAAGCGCAGACAGCATAATAAACGAAAAGGGCTTCAAGCCTGCCTTCTATTTCGGTATGTCGTGGAAGGAAGCTTCCGACAGCTTTACATTTGCCGATGAATTTGCAAACAGATGTCCGAAAGCCGAAAAAAGCCTGCTGTCTGACAGCACAGACATAGTTATAAGCGACAATTCCGAAGAAACGGTCAAAAAGGCAGCAGAGCTTTTGAAATCTGGCGGAGAAACGGGCATAATCGTAAGGCTTGACGAAAGCATAACCGACGAAGAGCGTAAAAGCATAACAAACGATACAGCGGAAAAAGTCGGAGAACCGCTTGCTTCTTTATCTGCGGCAAACAGGCTGTACGGCTTAAAAATCTATAAGGAATGATTTTTCGATGGAACTGAATATTGTACTTGTCGAACCGCAGATACCGCAGAACACGGGTAATATAGCCCGTACCTGTGCGGTTACGGGGGCAAGACTGCATATAGTGAAGCCTATGGGCTTTCAGATAGACGATAAAAAGCTGAAGCACGCAGGGCTTGACTACTGGCATTATCTTGATATAACCTATTATGACAGGCTTGACGATTTCTTTGAGAGAAATAAGGACGGTGAATTCTTCTACTTCACCACAAAAGGCAGAAATACTTACTGCGATGCAGAGTATAAAGATAAAACTTATATAGTGTTCGGCAGAGAGGATAAGGGGCTTCCCGAGGAGCTGTTATTTCACAATAAACAGCACTGCGTAAGGATACCTATGGGCAGTAATATGAGAAGTCTTAATCTTTCCAACAGTGTGGCGATAGGCGCATACGAGGTGCTGAGGCAATGGGGTTTCCCCGAGCTTCAGAACTACGGTTCGCTTACAAAATACGACTGGAGCAAAGCCGAATAAAGCAGACAAACCGAAAGGAAAACAAAACGATGAAAGTAAAACTTATCACCGACAGCGCAAGCGACATTACCCCCGAGGACGAAAAGAAATACGACATTGACATTATGCCATTCGACATTACACTTGGCAACGAAAGCCTTAGGGAACGTGTTGATTTTACCGCTCCCGAATTTCTTGAGATGATAGACAAGTCGGAATTTCTCCCCAAGACCTCACAGATAACTGAGATACGCTTTGCGGAAAAGTTTGAGCATTACTATAACGAGGGCTATGACGCTGTCATTATGGTGCTTATAAATTCGACAGGCTCAAAGACTTATGAAAACGCACTGCTTGCAAGGAAGAATCTGCTTGAGGAGCATCCCGAAATGGCAAAGATGCGTATTGAGATAATCGACAGCCACTGTTATTCTCTCGGCTACGGTTATCCTGTAATCGAAGCGGCAAAAAAGCTGATTGCAGGACAGAGCGTTGACAACGTTGTGGCATATCTTACCGATATGTTCAATAACTGCGAGATCTACATAATCGGCTTCAATCTGCGCCATATGAAGAAGTCGGGAAGAATAAACGCCGCAGCGGCTTTCTTAGGCGAGCTTATGGGGCTTAAACCTCTCATTTCGCTTATAGACGGCGAAAGCGAGGTAGTAAAAAAGAGCCGTGGCGAAAAGAATGCAATAGCAGACGCAGTCCAGTATATTTCAGGCAGAGCCGTTCCCGAAACACCGTGGGAAATACTGCGTACCAGCGTCACAGCACTTGAGGACGAATTTATAAAGCAGTACAGCGCAAAGGTCGGCAGACCTCCCGAAATGCAGAGCATAGCAGGTGCGGCTGTTGCCAGCAACACAGGTCCTTATATCATAGGCGTTATCATAAGAGGTAATGCAAGAAGATAAAGACAACAGAAAATGCGGTCACGTTCCAAAGCGAATCGTGACCGCATTATTTATTCAGCTTTCAGTATCGTTTTTTTTCGCTGCCGCAGATGATGACGGGAATTTGTTTTTAAGTATCTTCACAGAGTGGAAGAACGCAGGGAAGAGGAACAGATCGGCAAGCACCCATGCCGCAGGGCTGGCAAGACATACGGCGACATATCCGAAAGCGGGTACAAGTCCCAGTGCCACACCGCCTCTCGCTATCATCTCGAATACTCCTGCAAAAACGGCAAGCTGGCTGTTGCCAAGTCCCTGTATCGAAAAGCGGATAATGTTTACGAATGCAAGCGGAATGTAGAACAACACATTAAGCCACAGAAACTGCTTTGCAAGGTCGAGTATCTCGGTCTGTGCGCCGTCTATAAACAGCTTTGAAAATTCTCCGCCGAACGGTATTATCACGATAAGGGCGATTATCGCATAGGCTATGCCGAGCATCGAGCATTTCTTAACGCCACTTTCGATACGGTCGACCCTGCCTGCGCCTACGTTCTGACCGCAGTAGGTAGCCATTGTAGAACCCATTGCGTCAAACGGACAGCACAGGAACTGTGTTACCTTGCTTCCTGCGGTGACAGCCGCCATATAGGTTTCACCGAGCGAGTTTACCGCCGACTGTAAAAGAATACTTCCGATAGCGGTAATGGAATACTGAAGTCCCATAGGCACTCCCATAGCGCAAAGTCTGCTAATTGAATAAGCATCGGGTTTTAAATCTTTCCTCGATAAGTGCAGAATATCAAAGCGCTTTATCATATATACAAGGCAGGCGATACCGGATATAAGCTGTGCAAGGACGGTAGCCCAGCCTGCACCGGCTACGCCCATATCAAACACCAGAATGAACAGCAGATCAAGGCCGACATTGAGTATGCTCGAAATAATCAGAATGACAACGGGCGACTTTGAATCGCCGAGCGAACGGATAAATCCCGAAAGGATATTGTAGAGGAACGTTACGGGAATGCCTAAGAAAATCACGAAGATATAGTCATACGCCTCTTTAAAAACCGTGTCGGGAGTATTCATCCATTGGAGGATATTTCCGCAAAGCAGGCAGGTCGCTGTTGTCATTACTGCGGCGAAGCCTATGCCGAGCCATATCGTATTGCCGACAAACTTACGCAGACCGTCAAAATCCTTCTCTCCGAATTTCTGCGCAACGGGTATTGCAAAGCCTGCACATACACCCATGCAGAAGCCGAGAACAAGGAAGTTCACCGAGCCTGTCGAGCCTACTCCTGCGAGTGCGTTTACACCGAGGAACTGTCCGACAACTATTGTATCGACCATATTGTAAAACTGCTGAAAGAGAAGCCCTAACAGCATAGGGAGCATAAATCCGAGTATGAGCTTCATAGGTGAGCCTTTTGTAAGGTCTTTTACTGCTGACATATAAACATTTTCCTCCTTTTACCGACTTTGTATTAGCAAGATTGTTTGCGTAACGGTGGGCGGCAGTGTGCCGGCGGCAATGTGCCGCTTCAAGTTCCGCCTTTAATCAACTTTCTGCTGTGTGAATCGTTTGCGTGACGGCGGGCGGCAATGTGCCGCTTCATATTCCGCCTTTAATCAACTTTCTGATATTGGAATCGTTTGCGTAACGGCGGGAATAAAAGATAGTGTGCTATAAACGTAATCAATCTGTCGAAAAATCTCTATCGTTATTTAAAAATGGGGTTTGGGGCGTAGCCCCAAGCGGGGTGAGGGCGGCAGCCCCACACTCAGCCCCTTCCCGAGGGGAAGGGGTTTGGGGTTAGGGATAGAGAATTTGTGCTATCTTTATAGAAAACAACTTTTTCTACGGTATTAACGGCTTTTCAATATCAGCCGATTGCTAAGCAATTATACTATATTGCCCGTCCTGTTTCAATCGGTAAAATGCACAACGTATTTTAAGTTATCAAGGCGGTTTAGTCTATTGTGCAACGCTGTATTGCTTTATTTCATAACGGGCTATTCAACATAGTAATATCGGAGGATTTGAAAAAAATTACGGAAATTTCAAAAAAACACTTGACAAACGGTTTTACAGCGGATATAATGAACACAGAATATGTTAAACCTATGAGTGAGAGTAGTAGCACCCGTCACTGTATGACAGAGAGTTGCCGGTCGGTGTAAAGGCAATGATACATACGCTTGTGAATGGACTCACGAGGGCAAACCGAGAATATCAGTTTATGATATTTTAGGGGCGACGGATACCTCCGTTACAGGTCGCACATATGATAGTATGTGTAGCGAGTGACCGTGTTTTATTATACGGTAATTTGGGTGGTACCGCAGGTAAACTATACTCCTGTCCCAACTGGGACGGGAGTTTTTTGTTTTCCCGGACATTCAATCTCTACGTTGAAGCTATCATCATGGCATATGGCATGACAGCAAGGCATAGCCGACATAATGCGTTGCTGAATAAGATACAGACTGTCGGACAGTGGAATGTTCCACGAAGAACTTAAGCACTCCGCCAGAACAGCTTTCGGGAAGGCTAAACGACACGGTAAAGCACACAATGTTTTGTTATCCTCGTTATGCGGATTATTTCATAACAACAAAACAAAACGTTCAAAACACACCATGTTTTATCCCCGCCGTTACGCCAGCAATTTCCATAGCAGAAAGCCAATCAAAGGCGGAACTTGAAGCGGCTCACAGCCGCCTCGTAGAAAGGAAAATTATTATGGCAAACAGAGAAATCCCGTACAAAATTTATCTTGAAGAAAACGAGCTTCCCCGTCAGTGGTACAACGTAAGAGCGGATATGAAGAACAAGCCTGCTCCGCTGTTAAACCCTGCAACACATCAGCCCTGTACGCTCGAGGAATTGAGCCACGTATTCTGTACAGAGCTTGCAAAGCAGGAGCTTGACGATACAACTCCCTACATCGACATTCCCCAGGAGATAATCGACTTCTACAAGATGTACAGACCTGCTCCCTTAGTAAGAGCATATTGTCTTGAAAAGGCACTCGGTACACCTGCCAAGATATACTACAAATTCGAGGGCAACAACACAAGCGGTTCACACAAGCTGAACAGTGCGATAGCTCAGGCTTATTACGCCAAGAACCAAGGCTTGAAGGGTGTTACAACAGAAACAGGTGCAGGTCAGTGGGGCACAGCGCTTTCAATGGCTTGCGCATATCTCGGACTTGACTGCAAGGTATTTATGGTTAAATGCTCATACGAGCAGAAGCCCTTCAGACGTGAGGTTATGAGAACCTACGGCGCAAACGTTACTCCCTCTCCCTCAATGGAAACAGAGGTAGGAAAGAAGATAAACGCAGAATTCCCCGGCACGACAGGCTCGCTCGGCTGTGCGATTTCCGAAGCAGTTGAATGCGCAACAACGCACGAGGGCTACAGATATGTTCTCGGCTCGGTACTGTCGCAGGTACTTCTGCACCAGTCGATCATCGGTCTTGAAACAAAGACAGCCTGCGAAAAGTACGGCATAAAGCCCGATATGATCATCGGCTGTGCAGGCGGCGGATCTAACCTCGGCGGTCTTATCTCTCCCTTTATGGGCGAAAAGCTCCGTGGCGAAGCCGACTATGAATTCATCGCCGTTGAGCCTGCGTCCTGCCCCTCGCTCACAAGAGGCGTTTATGCTTACGACTTCTGCGACACAGGCGCTGTTTGCCCGCTCGCTAAGATGTACACGCTCGGCAGTACGTTCATTCCCTCCGCAAACCACGCAGGCGGTCTGCGCTACCACGGCATGAGCAGTGTTCTTTCACAGCTCTACCACGATGGATATATCACAGCACGCTCAGTTGAGCAGACAAGCGTATTCGCCGCCGCCGAACAGTTCGCAAGAACAGAGGGTATCCTCCCCGCTCCCGAGAGCAGCCACGCAATCAGAGTTGCAATAGACGAGGCTATGAAGTGCAAGGAAACAGGCGAAGAAAAGACTATCCTCTTCGGTCTTACAGGCACAGGCTACTTTGATATGGTCGCATACCAGAAGTTCAACGATCACGAAATGAGCGACTACATTCCCACAGACGAGGAACTTAAAGTCAGCATGGATCGTATGCCTAAGGTTGACTGAGTGTATAATACTGTCCTTCATAAAACTTGATATATGAAAATACCGCCGGGATGTGATGTTCCGGCGGTGTTTTTTATTTGGTCGGTATTTTAGTCTTTCAGGGCGGTGATTGGGACGACGTATACGCCGTCGGGGCGCTTGTAGGCGGCGTTACGAGAGATTTTAAGTTTTCAACCCGTGAGATTTCGTGTTTTCATTACGAGAGATTTCGACTTTTTAACCCGTGAGATTTCGGGTTTTCATTACGAGAGATTTTGTTTTTTGCAATAAAGGCTGACTTTTATATCAGTATGACACGAAACGGGCGACTGCATTCCGGCAGGTTGGGAGATGATAAGAAAATACCGCCGGGGGTTATTGTAATCCTCGGCGGCGGGTTTGTGTTAATATCTGCCCATTATGTCTGTATTTTTACCGGACTTCTTTTTCAATATAAGTATAATTACTGTAACAGCTCCGCCTATCAGCAACAATGCGCCTACAGATATTCCTATTATCAGCATAAGCGGAGTTTCATCTTTAACGAGTAACTGCTTATAAGGTATCGTACCTTTTTCATCTGCGAACAACTGATCACAAACAGAACATTTCCAATGTTCCTGCACAGCTGAAGAACTTTCTGTTGCTTTTTTCTCAGCTATATGTTTGAGTTTATGCTTACCGGTTGCGGCTATCGTTTCCTGCTCCTTAAGAACTTTCTTGCAAACGGAACAATGACTGCCTTCGGTTTTACCGGAGTTGACACAAGTCGGTGCAACGGCTTTATCTGTAACTGCGATATGGTCTGTCTTAGGCACGGTTTCCTGCGGTATAATCACTTTATTACAGATATCGCAATGTGAGCCTTGCGTTTTTCCCTCTTTTGTACAGGTTGCGGCAACCGCCTTGTCTATAACCGCCTCGTGTTCAGTAAGCGGTAACTCTTCATCCTTTGTTTTTCCACAGACACAGTAATATCTTATTGTTCCTTTTTCTGTACAAGTAGCGTCTTTTATAACTTTATATGACGCATTATATTCATGATTTGTTTTCGGTATTTCCGACTGTGCTACAAGCACCTTTTTGCATACGGAACAATGCAAGCCGTCAGTAAGACCTGTTTCGGTACAGGTCGCCGCTTTTCCGTAATCTGTTACTTCATTATGAGATTTAAGCGGTATTTCTTCCGTATAAGAATCACCGCAATCGCAGGTGTATTTTATTGAGCCTTTCTTGGTACAGGTAGATTCGCTTGTTACTGTACCGGAATATGAGTGTTCGTGGGAGATTTTTATTGTGCCGGTAACATTTCTATTTATATATTCGCATATTTTTATGTAATTGTTGCCTTTCTCCGCATAATAATAGATTGAACCTGCACATTTTTCTGTTATTTCATTTACATACGCTGCTGTAGCATCACCATAGGCATTTCCGATTTCTCCATCAAATGCCGAACAGTTTCGACTATAAACTAAATTTCCGTTACTATCGTAGAAATAAAAAAGAGCGTTATACCACCCCAATTTGCTTGGCTCACCATTCAAATTAATATCTATTCTTACTGTACCTTTGTAAGGTGAATTAAATTTGTAAGTGATTTCATCTGTGGAATATGAAGTAGCATTCTCAATGTGATATTCTACATCCATTTTTATTTCTTCATATTCAGCAGCACTTACCGTAACAGAAATAACCAACATCGTAGTCAGGCAGACCGCAAGCGACAATATCGCTTTATACATAGTTTTGATTTTCATAAAAACCTCCTATTTAACTCATTACGACACATAAACGTGTCTAATAAGACTGATTATAACTATATTATAATCTTTTCAGGCACTTTTGTCAACAATTTTCAATCTGATATGATAAAATCTGTACAGGAGGGGTGAGTATGGCACATTATCAGAGATTACGGGATCTGCGTGAAGATGCAGACAAGACACAGCAGGAGATAGCCGACTATCTCGGCACATCTGCACAACACTACGGAAAATACGAATCGGGCAAAGCGGAAATACCGCTTGAGCGTGCAGTCCTGCTTGCTAAATATTATAATGTCAGCCTTGATTATATCGCAGGAATTTCCTCAAGCCGCCACCCTCTCGCTTTGGACAATTTACCTTCTCCTGCCGAGATACTTTCGGACAAAATAACACAGCTTTCCGATAATGAAAAGCAGGCTGTAAAAGATACACTCAGTTCTGTTATAGATATGATCAAATAAAGATACCGCCGCAGAGGAAATGCTCTGCGGCGGTGTTATATGTAAATTGAATTAACTTTAATCAATATCGTTCTCCTTCTCTTTTTTGATGAATGTGACATTTTTTTATAGGCGTTGATAATAATATTCACCTGTGAACTTATAGCAACTCGTAATTAAATTATACCTGTTATCTCTATATGTTAAATCAAGAGTAAGCGGTAAATTAGAACAATCACTAATCAGCATTTCATTTTCGCAAAAATTAAGGACAGAACTATCAGATTTTCCAATTGAGAAAACAATTTCGGCTGTCTCATTACTTCTGATTGCCGAAAATAACATTTTTTGTCCCAGTTTTATTTCTAATGCGACATTGCTACTGAAATTATCCAGCTGTAATCGAAACATATTAGTATTACTAATTTGTTCAATATGTAAATGTAAAAAAGACTCAATTTGTTCTTTCTCTGTCTTTTCCTTATTTTCAGTGTTTTGATAAATAGCAATACTTGATAATACTAATGACGATAGGCAAATTAACATTGAACCAACATATCCAAGTAAACCATCAGCGGTTATATCAGTGTGAATTGTAATCGGTAAATTTTCATCATATAACAGCAGTATAAATAATGGTAATACTACTGCAACTGCCATTGCTAATGCTATAAGGCGAACAGCATTTTTAACAAATAAATTCACTATTGCATCAATCGGATTAATTTTTTGGATGTTTGATTCTTTTTTTCTTCGTGCACTCATTTTAGTTCTCCTCAATTATTTCCCTGTACTGATTCTGGCTGCTGTACTATCAGTTATACTATCCTCGCCGACGTTCATAAGCTGTTTATTTATCGCTCTGGTTCTTACTCCGACAAGCGTTTCAAGATCGCTGTCAACCTGCTGTAAATGCTTCTTAGTCTTTGTCAGCGCATCTTCAAAAGTCTCAAATTCTTTCTTTACACTGCTCAGTATCTTCCATACCTCACTGCTTCGCTTCTGCACGGCAAGAGTACGGAAGCCCATATACAGCGAATTCAGCAATGCGGACATTGTGGTAGGACCTGCTATGCTCACCCCGTAGTTACGCTGTAACTCCTCCACCAGTCCGAGCTTTACGACCTCGGCATACAGTCCCTCAAACGGCAGGAACATTACCGCAAAGTTGGTCGTGTACGGAGGACAGATATATTTATCGTGAATATCCTTCGCACATTTCTTTATCGCTACAACAAGCGCCTTTGACGCTTCTTCGATCATTACCTTATCTCCGCTGTCATAAGCGTTGCAAAGGGCTGTGTAGGTGTCGCCGGGGAATTTCGAGTCAATCGGAAGGTACACCGTGTCATCATTCTTGCCCGGCAGCTTTACCGCAAACTCAACGTGATTACGGCTGTCGGGGACTACAGCGACCTCTGTGTCATACTGTTCGGGAGCGAGAATATCCGCAAGAATCGCTCCCAGCTGCATCTCTCCGAGTATACCTCTGTTCTTTACGTTGGACAGAACTTTTTTAAGGTCGCCTACCCCTGCGGCAAGGCTCTGCATTTCGCCCAGTCCGCTGTATACCTTGTTAAGCTGTTCGCTGACTGTCGCAAATGAACGGCTTATCTTATCATCAAGCGTGGTCTGTAGCTTTTCTCCTACCATTCCACGCATTTCTTCAAGCTGATTTTTGGTATTCGCATTTATGTTTCCAAGCTGTACCGCCATTTCGTTACGCATATTCTGCATATCGGCGGCATTCCTCTGCTCAATGCTCTGAAGACGCTGTTCAAACTGCGACAGCAGTCTTGCTGTTCCGTCGGAGTTCTGCTTTTGTGTGTCGGTAAGCGTGTTTCCGAGATTTGTCACAAGGTTCACAAGCTCGGTCCTTAGCACCGATTCGCCGCTTACACGGTTTGCCTGCGCCGTATCGAATTTTGCCGAAAGCTGTGCGGTACGCTCTGCAAGCATTTCAAGCTGTTTTGCGGTCTGCTCGTCCGTTATCTTGTTCACGCCGATATTTTCGGCAAGCCTTTTCTGCGTAAGAAGCGTTATCACCGATATTATCACCGACACTACGCACGCAACAAGCGTTATTATAATAAGTATTTCCATATTCCTTGCTCCTTTTAAAGTAATCTACTGATATTATAGTAGCTTTTTTGCCTTAGGTCAATGCTTTAAAAGCAAGCTGTACGGTTTATAGGACAGAAAAAACGGTCACCCGAAGATGACCGTACAAGTATTATTGTTTATTACCGACTGTATTCTTGCAACTTATAGTTATATGACATATTGCGAACACAACCGACAGTACAATAAGCAGAATGTTCAGTGTCAGTATACCGCTTTCAAGGAAAAGCACAGACGGCAGAATTGATAATGTCAGTGCCTTTGCCATGCTGTTTCCCTTACGGAATACTATCCATCCGCCGCAGTAGAGCGCAAGCAGAACTATGCCGAATATAAGGTGCAGCGTCTGTGCACCGTCATATATATAACCGAGCGTTACAAACGGGAGCTGTATGAACATAAGTATGAAACAGCCGAACCTGCCTATCTGCTCACCTGCTTCGATAAACTTGTTATGATAATTGTCGGCAAAGCCGTCCTTGTTTGTCACAGCATAGATCATATTAGGTATCAGCAGGACAACGACAAATATAAGTCCTGTGAGATTAAACCAATCCATCTTGCTGTACTCTTACGCAACACCGAAGCCGAGAATTTCGACATATGTCATCTTATCCTCGCCGTTCTGTGTAACAGGCTTTATGCTGACCTTATGCGTTCCCTCCGCACCGGAATATGCAAGAGTTGCAACGGGATTGTTCCAGCCGTCGTTTGCGCTTGTGGCTATAGTCGTATACTTCTCGCCGTCAACGGTAAATTCAAGAGAGCCGTAGACCTTGCTGTTTGCACATTTATAGACAAGCATAAGATTCTTGCCCGTGAATTCAAATTCCATAGGCTCACAGCCTGACGGCTTGCCCTTATAACTCCAGCCGTCAGGGAAGCTCGTCAGCGTTTCCTTTTCAGTGTCAAACGTACCTGTCGACGATATTTTCAGCTTGTCGGAAGAATGAGTTCTGTCGATGAATGTCATATCAGCAAATCTGTCGGAATATACCCATGTATCCGGCAGGGGAGAGATAGTTACATCTCCCATTGTCTTTATCTTCTCGGTCGCCTTGTCAAACATATTCATAATAAGGTCGGCTGTCATCTTGTGGCCCCACTCGTTCGGGTGGGATTCGTCATCGGAATAATCCTCCCACTTCATTCTGCCCGTTTCAAACTCGTGGGAAAGTACGTTGTTCAGCGACACCATAGGCAGACCGTAAGCCTTTCCGACCTGTGACATATATTCCTCGCAGGTGTGTCCGCTCTTTATAACGGTGAAATACAGCGCAACGGCAGGCTGATTTTCCTGCGAGAGAATTTTTCTTACCATTGCGTCATAGCTGTCCTTGTATATCTGATCGTTTCCGTCATTTACCGCAAACTCAACAAACACCATATCCGGCTTATGATCAAGCACATCACGCTGAAGACGGATGTTTCCGAGTACGCTCGGCGTTCCGCTGAGTCCTGCGTTTACATAGTTTATCTTTGTATCGGGATATTTTTCGCAAAGGCGGTCATACGTCAGCTTTGCCCAGCACTTTTCAGGTCCTGCCGTAAGACCCTCGGTGATGCTTCCGCCGATGAAGGCTATAGTTACCTCCTGCTTGCTTTCGAGCTTTCCGATAAACTTCGACATTCTTTCAAGGTTTCCGAGATCCATAAGCGACCTTTCGACCATATTGTCATATATCTGCTCCTCGGTGAGCTTGCTTTCATCTATGCTGCTTGTTTCAGATGATGTATCCGAACTGCTGTCGGTCGATTCCGATACAGATGATGTTGTCTGTGTATCGGACGAGCTGTCCGATGATACGGCAGAACCGCCGCTTGCGCTGTTATCCGCACAGCCTGCAAGCATTGACGCACACAGCACCGCACACAGTGTTATCTTGATTTTTTTATTCATATTTACCTCCGTCAGAAAAAATATGTATATACTATTATACATTAACGCCGACCGATAATCAACAGTTATTTACCCGAAAACGAGCAATTTCACCAAAATCCGACTGTAATAATATACTATATAAACCGACCGCCTTACAAACGGTCAGTTGCTGTATAATTCCGTGCAGACGGTTAAAAATAACCGTGTACATCAGATACGTTCAAAGCATCGCATACGAACAGAAAGGAAGAAAACCATGTTTGTAAAAAGAGGAGAGATATATTACGCAGATCTTAGCCCCGTGGTAGGAAGCGAACAAGGCGGTATGCGCCCCGTACTTATAGTCCAGAACGATGTCGGAAACCGCCACAGCCCTACAGTTATCGCCGCCGCAATAACAAGTCAGAAGGATAAATCACGGCTTCCGACCCACATTTCGATAAATGCCGACCGTTGCGGTCTTGCGAAGGATTCGATTGTCCTGCTCGAACAGGTAAGAACGCTTGATAAGCAAAGGCTCAAGGAACGTATGGGCGAGCTTGACGAGGGAGCGATGAACAAGGTCGATAATGCACTGTCGGTCAGCTTCGGGCTTTCAGGAAACAATTAATGAATATTACCTTAACATTATGTAACGCCGTTACACAGCATCTCATATTTCGGACTATGTAAAGGTTATCATTGACAGCCGCTTTAGCTAAAGCTACAAAATTCAAGCCGTTTTCGGTTTTCCGGTTGTAAAATTGTCATTATAATGGTACAATAATCACCGGAAATCTTGCGGTAATGCAAAAGACGAAACGGAGAAAAGATAATGAATATAGCTATTGCACAGTCGGGCGGTCCTACGGCGGCGATAAATTCATCGCTTTGCGGAGTTTTTGACGAGGCGGAGAAGTATAACGAGATTGGCAGAATATACGGCTCGCTGAACGGTATAGAGGGTATACTGAACGATAACCTTATCGACCTCAAGGAAGTGCTTATCACAGAAAACGACAAACAGTTACTGAAGCGCACTCCCTCGACGGTGCTTGGCTCGTGCCGTTTCAAGCTGAAAAACAGCAGTGACGATGACAGCGACTACAAGCGTATCACGCAGACCTTCGCAAAGTATGATATAAAGGCTTTTTTCTATATCGGCGGCAACGATTCGATGGATACAGTAATGAAGCTGGACGCTTATTTCAGAGAAAACCACATTGATATAAAGGTTGTCGGCGTGCCGAAAACGATAGACAACGATTTACCGCTTACCGACCATACTCCCGGTTTCGGCTCTGCGGCAAAATACGTTGCGACAACACTGCAGGAAATCATCCGTGACAGCAGGGTATACTCCATTCCATCAGTTACAATAGTAGAAATAATGGGACGTGACGCAGGCTGGCTCACGGCATCGTCCTGTGTACTGCGTGCAAACGGCGAACCCGCCCCACACCTTATCTACCTTCCCGAAAGCGACTTTTCGCAGGAGCGTTACCTTGAGGATGTGAAAAGAATATCCGAAAGATACAAAGCTGTTATCGTTGCCGTATCCGAGGGTATAGACTGCCTTGCGAGCCGCTCGGAAGCCACCGACGCATTCGGTCATAAATATCTGTCGGGTGTCGGTAAATATCTTGAAGAGCTTACCCGTGACCATATGGGCTGCAAGGTGCGTTCGATAGAGCTTAACGTAATGCAGAGATGCGGCTCACATATAGCCTCTCTCACCGACCTTGACGAAGCGTGGAGAATAGGTGCGGCGGCTGTGAACGAGGCACTCAAATACGGCGGCAGCGGCGTGATGATGGGATTCAGACGAATCAGCAACAATCCTTACCGTGTAGGGATTGCTCCGCTTGACGTAAGAGAATGCGCAAACAAGGCTAAATATTTCCCGAAGGAATGGATAACCCCCGAGGGAAACAATGTTACGATAGACGCACTGAATTACTTCCTGCCTCTTATACAGGGCGAGCCGAAGATAGATTACCGAAACGGCATACCCGTGCATTTCAGGCTTGACCAGTAGAAGATATAAACAAAACAGGCATCGGTCATAAGCGGCCGATGCCTGTTTTTTCTTTTTGAACTCAATCAAACTTCGTTATCTGCGGATTCCTGCAGTGCTGTAATAAATACAGCACCTCCTCGCTCTTTACAAAATAAGACTTTGAATAGGTATCATCGACATAGAAGTCGAGCAGGAACTTATCCTCCCATTCGTGCAGGGATACCTTGAGCTTTTCCTTTATCTCGTCATACTTATCGCCGAATAAAGCTCTCAGCCCTTTTCCTCTGCGTAAGAAGCCGTAAACGAACATTGCTCCTCGAAAGCACGGTAAAAGCTGCGAGTAGATCGGAGAGTCACGGCGGAACTCGATAACTACCTTCTGCTCTGTAAGGCCTCCGGGTGCGTCCCTGTCCTCAGGGAGCACAGTTCTGAACTTTTCGGGCGGCATTATCGTGCCAAGCTCGATGAATTCTGCATTTTCATAGGGTGCTGTCATAATATATCCTTCCTTTCGTCCTCATATAAAACTATCGGTGTCTTTATTATATATGCGTCATCCGGCTACTTCAATGAGCCGCCGCACAATATACTTAAACTACGGCACAGCTTATAAAAACTCCTTTATAAAAAATGAAAGCATAAGCCTTAGCTTGTCCTCATAATTCAGCTCACAGCCCAGTATCTCCTTTATCCTTCTCAGCTTGTAGTTTACTGTATTGCGGTGAACGAATGTAATCCTTGCGACCTCCTGCACACTGCTGTCATTTTCAAGATAGCACTTGAGCGTTTCCATATAATCCGTACCGTTTGCGCTGTCGAATTCTTCAAGCGTACCCAGCGTTTCGTCATATATCTCGTGCAGTACCGATGTATCTTTTATATGTACAAGCAGCTTGTATATGCCCATATCGCTGTAGGCTACACAGTTTTCGCCGTGCAGGGTAGCCACCTTGAGCGCCATCACCGCCTTGCGGTAACCGTCGGATATTGCGGTGTACCCTTGCTTTGACGGGCTTATGCCGCAGGTGAGCGTCGCTCCCTCCCCGCCTGAATTGAAAATGGTATCAAATGTCGAAAGAATCTTCCGTACATCCTCCTCTTTACAGTCGGGGCATATTGTCACAAGATTTTTATCCTGAAAGAAAAAGCTGAATTGCCTTCCGCTTGTATTCAGCACCTTCTGCATGGCGCTTGTGGCGGCCTTTTTCAGTTCATCGTCACTAAGCTCGGTTTTGGAAAAGCCACATACGCCTACGCAATAGTCGGATGATGGAAAATAACTGCGCCGTTCAAGCGTCGATTTATATCCTGCCTCGTTCTCGGGTGAAAATATAAGGTTTCTTAGGGCGGTGGCAAGCGCCGTTTCTATCTCCTCGCCGGTTACTATCCTATGGCAGAAGTCGTAGGTTATATCTATCAGCTTTACCTCCCACGGAACAGTAAACAACGGCAGGGAATTAATATCACAGCAGTCCTTTACGCTTTGCGGTATACTCTTTATATATTTACCTGTGTTGATAACAAGCGCACTGCAGCGTTTTTCTATCAGCTCCTCGACAAACTTCAGCAGGTGACCTTCATCGTTTATTCCGACCCCTGTCATAAAGACCATTTCGTTTCCGTGAAGAAAAGGTGACACATCAGCGTTTTCAACCAGATGCACCCAGCGGACGTAGTTCCCCAGTCCCTCTTTTCCCGCAACAAGCTTCATAACGTAATTTGCCTGTGCATTTGCACATAGCTTTGATACTGTAATTGACATATTCTCACCTCTTTTTCTTTTAGGATAGCAAAAACCGCCAAAGCTCCCTTGTTTCCCGACAGCTCCGGCGGTGTTCATCTCGTTTATTGATATAGAGTATAGCACGGTTTTGCATAATTGTCAAGAGAATATTGCAAAATTCAACTACAGCACAAACAAAACGCCTTTCTTTAGGCGCTCTGCACAATTCAGTACAAATGCTATTGCAATGCGATTTTAAGCGTGATATAATGCAGTTAAACCGAAAGGAAACAGTGAAATAAAACAAAAAGAAACTTGCAACGGCGCAGAAAGTGATTTCTGTGCCGTTTTGTTTTGCAGGAATAAAAAGATAAGACTTGCAAAACGGGAAAGAAAGGAGTGCTTAGAAATGAGTGAAAAGGTAAATGCACCGGAGATTTCGGTAAAGAACGTCAGTATGGTGTTCTCGGACAGCAAAGGCAATCCGGTACAGGCACTTAAGAATGTAAGCATTGATATTCAGAAAGGTGAGTTCATATCGCTTCTTGGCCCTTCGGGCTGCGGTAAGTCCACACTTCTTCGTATAGTATCGGATCTGCTGACCCCCACCTCAGGCGAGGTTACGGTCTGCGGCAAGACACCGAGAGAAACAAGACTTGAGCAGAAGTTCGGTATCGTGTTCCAGAACCCCGTGCTTCTCGACTGGAGAACGGTAAGAAAGAACATAAGACTTCCGCTTGAGATGATGAAGGTTCCGAAAGAGGAACAGGCGAGCCGTATCGAACAGGTACTGGAGCTTGTCGGACTCAAGGAATTCGGAAACAGCTACCCCGGTCAGCTTTCGGGCGGTATGCAGCAGAGAGTAGGCATAGCAAGAGCGCTTGCGATACAGCCCGATATACTGCTGATGGACGAACCGTTCTCGGCACTTGACGAGTTCACAAGAGAAAAGCTCAACGACGATGTACTTTCAATATGGAGAAAGACAAACAAGACGGTGCTTTTCGTAACACACAACATATCCGAGTCGGTATATATGTCCGACAGGATCTGCGTTTTATCTCCTCACCCGGGCAGATTATCCGCAATAGTGGACGTTGATCTTCCCCGACCGAGAAACGCAGACATGAGAGGTACTCCCGAATTTGCCGCTCTTGTTGAGAAGGTAAGAAACAGCTTCGAGGGTATATAAAACCGAAAGGAGCGTTAAGAAATGATAAAAAGGATAGCTTCCTCCAAAGGCATAGTAACTGCCGTATGGGTGCTGGGTCTTGTAGTGATATGGGAGATATGCGCATTCATAGTAGGAGCGACACAGCGTACACCCGTAAACGTGCTTCCGCATCTGTACCAGATAATCGGCTCGTTCTTTGATACAAAGTCGATAACCGGTTCGGGCGATACGATAGCAACACTGGTTTTCTCCAGTGCCGCAGAAACGCTTTCAAGAGCGCTTATCGGTTTTATAATCGGTATGGTGCTGGGCTACATACTGGCTTTGCTGATGCACCTGTCGCACATAGTCGAAAAGATAGCGTTCCCGTATCTTATGATAATCCAGATGATACCTATTCTCGGTATGGCGCCTATCGTACTTTCGATAACGGGCGATATATCAAGCGCACGAATCATAATCGCCGCAATTCTCACATTCTACCCCGTTTCGACAAATGCGCTGGCAGGCTTCAAGTCGGTCGGACGTGAAAGACACGAGCTGATGAGGTCCTACGGTGCAAGCAAGTTTCAGCTTTACACAAAGATGCTTATCCCGTCGGCAATGTCCTACTTCTTCACGGGTCTTAAAATTTCGGCACCTATGGCGATAACGGCATCTATACTTGTAGATACGCTTCAGGGCGGCAACGGTCTTGGCTGTATGCTCTCCCAGTCGCTGAAAGGCTCGATGACAAGATTCGTATTCTGGGATATAGTAATATTCAGCGCAGTTATAGGCGTGCTAAGCTTCTATCTTATGGGCGTTATCGAAAGAGCGATAACACCGGCGAAAAGAAAGGCAAAGAAAAAAGCACAGTAAGGAAAGGACTGATCGTACTTGAAAGGCAAGGTAATCAAAAACATAATAACAACAGTCGGTCTGCCCGTACTGTTCGGAGCATTGATATTCACACTGTGGCAGACAAAGGTTCTGCACGCACTGTTCGGAACGGATGAGATAATCCTTCCGCTCCCGACAAGAATAGGCTCGATAATAGGCGATAACTTCACAAATATGTTACCGCAGATAGCGTCAACTCTTATAGTGGCGCTCGGAGGACTTGTACTCGGCTCGATACTCGGTTACTTCATCGGCGTTGCCGGTGCGGTATTCAAGAAGTGGGGCATGGGCGGTCTGACCATAGTATCCGCATTCAACGCAATCCCGCTCGTAGCACTCGCTCCGGTTATCAACAACTGGACAAGGGATTTGTCGGGCGTGGTAGATATAAGAAGTACGGTGGCTAAGATAATCACTGTTACAATATTCTGTACAGCTTCAATGAGCGTAAACGCATACAGAGGTCTGACGGAGGTAAAACCGTTCTCGGAGGATCTGTTCGCATCATACGGTTCAGGCAAGCTGAAAATATTCTTCAAGCTGAGACTCCCGAACTCACTGCCCTATGTATTCACGGCTTTAAGAGTAAGCGTTCCGTCCTGTATAATCGGTGCGGTAGTAAGCGAATACTTCGCAGAGCAGGTAATCGGTGTCGGCAGACAGATAAGAGAGAACATAGTCAAGGGTCAGTTCCCGACAGCGTGGGCATATATAACGATAGCCTGCGTAATGGGCATACTGATGTACATCATACTCCTCACAGTTGAGGCAATCGTGCTGAAAAACCGCCGTGCAAGATAAGCAAAAGAGCGGTTTCAGATAAACTAAAACCTATTTTAAAAGACGAGAAAGGATGAAACATTATGAAAAACAAAAGAGTGTTAGCAGCATTACTCGCAGCAAGCTGTCTTGCAACATCGTTCACCGCTTGTTCCGGTGACGCCTCATCGAGCAGCACAACAGAAAGCTCAGCCGCATCGGCAGACGCTTCTTCAAGCGCCGCAGAGGGTTCTTCGGAAAGCACAGGCCTTATGAGCGATGAAGAGATCATCAAGAAGGCTTCAAGTGAAAACAAGGTCGGCAACTGGGGACTCGGCAACGAGTACGAAATTCAGGCTCTGCTTTCAAAGTACGGTCTGCCCACAGATTATATTACAATGGACTTCACAATGGATCAGATAGATAAGGATACTATCACACTGGCATCGGCAATGACATTCAACGAGCTTGGTCTTATCAAGAACAGCTATGACGGCGGTTATAACTACGGCGATGAGATCGGTGTCATTGATATGAACGACGAGGGTGTTGCAATGCTTGAGGATAACCTGTTCTGCACAAAGGAATTCGCAAAGAACAACCCCAATACAGTAAAGGCATTTGTTGCCGCATCAATGAAGGGCTGGACATATGCGTGCGAGCATCCCGATGAAGCCGCAGAAATCGTATTCAAGTACGGTTCATCGGTATCGGCTGACCACCAGAAATATATGGCTTCAGAGGTTGCAAAGCTTGTAACGACAGATACAAAGGGCAATGCGGTTTCAGCTTCGGATGTAGGTAAGATGGACGAAGAGGCAATGCAGCAGACACTTGACCTTGCTAAGCAGTACATCAAGCTTGATGACGCTACAGCGGCAGATAAGCTCGCTAAGCTGACGCTTGATGACATCCGTTCTTCCGACTATTTGACATATGACGGCGGAGCAGTTGAGAAGTCTGACCTCAAGGTTCAGCTTAAATGGTTACCGCAGGCTCAGTTCATGGGCTATTATGTAGCACTTGACAAGGGCTACTACAAGGATAACGGCCTTAATGTAGAGATTGTAAGCGGCGGCGGTGACGTTTCTGAGACAGTTGCAGTAAGCAACGGTACAGTTGACTTCGGCGTAACGTGGGTTTCTAACCTTATCAACGCCAACGCAGGCGGTATGGAGCTTCTCGAAGTAGCTCAGGTATATCAGAGATCGGGTCTTGTACTTTGCTACAAGAAGAGCCAGTTTACTAAGTAATTCACGGTTTCGGATCACTCCGGAAGCTGAAAGGCGGTATATATGAGCGAAAAGAAAATACTTGTAAGCGGTTGCCTTTTCGGCTGGCATTGCCGCTATGATGACGGCGATACGCCGTGTCTGCACCCACAGTTCCTTAAATGGAAAGAAGAGGGCAGACTGATACCGGTATGTCCCGAAGTGTTCGGCGGTCTTCCGACCCCACGTCCCGATTGTCAGCGTACAGGCGATAAGGTGATGAGCTGCGTAGGCGGCGACTGCACCGAGCAGTACACAAAAGGCGCAAACGAGGCGTTAAGACTTGCAAAGGAAAACGATGTTGCACTTTGCATAATGAAAGAAGACAGCCCCTCCTGCGGAAGCACCCACATATATGACGGTACCTTCACGGATACTATCATCGAGGGACAGGGGCTTACGGTAGAATATCTCAGAAACGCAGGCTACAAGGTATTCAGCGAGAATATGATCGAAGAAGTCATAAAGGCACTCGCAAAGTAAGCACTACAGTGACTTATACAGTGAGTTCAGTATCGCACGAGCAGTTAAATACCGTTCGTGCGATCGGGAAAGACGTCAGGGCGGACGTATCACGGCATAGCGGTCGTTTCGCTCCGACGTTTTTCCCGATAAAAATACAAACTTTATAAAGAGCAAAAGGAAAGAGGGTATAACAGTGGTATTCAGATCACCACCAACGATTATTTACGGCAAGGGTACAGTTACCTCAGTCGGAGAGCAGGCGGCTCGCTTCGGAAAAAAGGCAGTGCTTGTCTGCGGAAAAGGCTCGCTGAGAAAAAGCGGAGTGCTTGATATTATAGTATCGAGCCTCGAAAAAGCAGGCGTTTCCTGTGCGGTATATGACCGTGTAGGCTCAGACCCGACAACATCGGACGTTGACGAGGGTGCGGCTTTTGCAAAGGAAAACGGTTGCGATGTGATAGTAGCGGCAGGCGGAGGAAGTCCTCTTGATGCGGCAAAGGGAATCGGAATGCTGCTCACAAACGGCGGCAAGGTGACCGATTACGAAAAGACCGCTCCCGAAAAGGAGTCGCTCCCCATTATCGCAATACCGACTACAGCCGGCACAGGCAGTGAAGCGACAAGATACTCGGTTATAACAGATACCGACAGAAATATAAAGATGCTGTTATCGACAGACGGAATAATTCCGAAGGTAGCGATTCTTGACTTTGCGATAACAAAATCATTGCCGCCGTTTATGACAGCGGCAACCGGAATGGATGCTCTGACCCACGCAATAGAGAGCTACATAAACGTCAACGCATCGCCTATGACGAAGATGTATTCGCTTGAAGCGATAAGGCTGATTTCAAAGAGCTTAATCCCGGCTGTCCTTGACGGCAGGAACGAGCAGGCAAGAGAGGATATGCTGCTTGCCGCTTTATATGCGGGAATTGCAATATGCAGTGCGCCGACAGCGCTTGTACACTCAATGTCAAGACCGCTCGGAGCGTGGTTCCATATTCCGCACGGCCTCGCAAACGCAATGCTTCTAAGCACGGTTATGGAATATAACCGTCCGTCCTGCCCCGAAAAGTTCCGTGACATCGCAATAGCGATGGGCGAGAATGTCGAGGGCTTATCGGTAAGAGAGGCAAGTATAGCGGCAGTTGAAGCTATCGCCGCAATAGCGAACGAAACGGGACTTCCGAAGCTGCTTTCTTCACAGGGAGTAACAGAGGACAAGATACCGACTCTTGCAAAGGACGCATTCGCCGCAGGAAGTACGGCGAACAACCCCAGAGTTCCCACAGTAGAAGAAATCGAAACGATATATAAAAGTATTTTCTGATAAAAGAAAGGAAGAAACAGTATGAGATACGGATTCAAAAACGCAGAAGAGGTAAAGGAAGCCTCACTTAAGTACAACCTTCATTCGTGGAGCGTTCAGGGCAAGCTGAACCCCGCAGTAGTAGAAAAGGCGGAGGGTATTTATTACTACACCGCAGACGGCAAGAAGATGGCTGATATGTCAAGCCAGCTTGTAAACCTGAATGTCGGCTACGGCAACAAGGATATTATCGACGCTATCAAAGAGCAGGCAGAAAAGCTTGCATACATCAGCCCGGCTTACGCTATCGACTGCCGTTCAAAGCTTGCAGAGATGGTCGTAAAGGTAGCTCCGAAGAATATGGGCAAGGTATTCTTCACCTTAGGCGGCGCAGATGCTAACGAGAATGCAATAAAAATTGCAAAGCTGGTTACAGGCAGATACAAGATATTCTCAAGATACCGTGCATATCACGGAAGTTCATTCGGTGCAGGTAACCTGACAGGTGAGCCCAGAAGATATACTCTTGAACCCGGTATCCCCGGCTTCGTAAAGTTCACGGATCCTTATCTGTATCACGCTCCGTTCCCCTTTGAGAGCGAAGAACAGGCTACAGAGTATTATCTCGGACAGCTCCGTGACCAGATCATATACGAAAATCCCGATGCGGTTGCCGCTATCGTAATGGAATCGGTAACTGGCTCCAACGGTATCATCATTCCGCCCAAAGGCTACTTACAGGGTGTACGCAAGATATGCGACGAGTTCGGCATTATGATGGTCTGTGATGAGGTAATGGCAGGCTGGGGCAGAACAGGCGAATACTTCGCTTGCGAAAACTGGGGCATCGAGCCTGATATGATAACCTTCGCAAAGGGCGTTACCTGCGGATACGCTCCTCTCGGCGGCGTAATCGTAAGCAAGAAGATTGCAGAATTCTTCGATACGCACAAGCTCGACTGCGGTCTTACATATTCAGCACATCCTCTGGGCTGTGCCGCAGGTGTTGCGTGCCTTAACTTCTATGAAAAAGAACACATTATGGATAAGGTAAAGGAGCGTGGCAAGCAGTTAGGCGCACTCCTTGAGGATATAAAGGCAAAGCACAAGAGCGTGGGTGATGTACGTTATATCGGCCTGTTCTCCTGCGTAGAGCTTACAAAGAACAAGGCAACGCACGAGCCTCTCGTTCCTTTCGGCAAGGATCCTGAGGGCATTATGGGCAAGATAGTCGGAATGTTAAAGGCAAAGGGCTTCAACACATATTCACACGAGGCTTGCATATTCGTCTGCCCGCCTCTCATTATCACAGAAGAAGAGCTTGCAGAGAATATGGCAATACTGGACGAAGTTCTGACAGAAGTAGACAAGATGGTCTGATAAGCAACAGTTATTACGGGAAAGGACGGTAAGTTATGGATCTCATAATCAAAAACGGTACGATAGTTTCACCAACGGCTACATTCAAAGCCGATGTGTGCGTGGATAACGGTAAGATAGTTGCGATAACGGCAGATGCCGGCACAGATGCCGACAAGGTGGTAGACGCAAGCGGCAAAATGGTGCTCCCCGGTGCCATTGACGCACATACCCACCTTGCAATGCCCTTCGGCGGCACAATTTCATCCGATGACTACTACGCAGGCACAAGAGCAGCTGCCTGCGGCGGTACGACAACGGTATTCGACTTCATTTTACAGGATTTCGGTGAAACGATGGTCGATGCCATCAAGCGCCGTGACGCATTGTGTGCTCCCGATGCGGCTGTCGATTACGCATTCCACGTTGCAGTAAAGGACGTTTCAAACGGACTTATCGACACTATAGAAGATGCTGTAAACTACGGTGTATCTTCGTTCAAGGTATTTATGGTTTACGATTTCGGCGTAACAGACGGCGTATTCTACAAGGTACTTGAAAAGGCAAAATCCTGCGGCGCTATGATCTCGGTACACGCCGAGAACAAGCAGTTAATAGACGTTCTGACAGAGCGTTATCTGTCAGAGGGCAAGACAAGCGCATGGTATCACTATATGAGCCGTCCGGAATTTGTCGAGGGCGAGGCTGATATAAGAGCAATCCAGCTTGCAAAGAGTCTTGACTCCAAGCTGTACATCGTACACCTTGCAAATAAGGAAGGTGTGCAGGCGGTTGAAAGAGCAAGGAACGAGGGCTATCAGATATATGCCGAGACCTGTCCGCAGTACCTTGAATTTACCTCCGAGGTATACAAGAGAGCAGACGGCAGAAACTTTGTATGCTCACCTCCGATGAAGGGCGAGGAAAGCAGACTTGCTCTGTGGGAGGCTATAAAGAAAGGTCTTATCACAACAATAGCTACCGACCACTGCCCGTTCCAGTCATACGAAAAGGACTGGGGCAAGGACGATTTCACAAAGATTCCCAACGGCTGTGCAGGTATCGAGAATATGTACCCCTATATGCTGTCAGCCGCTAACGAGGGCAAGATAACATTCAACAAGGCAGTTGAGCTTTGCTCATATAACCCCGCCAAGATTTTCGGCTGCGACGCAAAGGGCGCTATCGAAGTCGGCAAAGACGCAGATATTGTTCTCTACGATCCCACGAAAGACTTCACAATCACAAATGACAAGATGCACAGCGACTGCGACCACACGATCTGGGAAGGTATCAAGGTCAAGGGCTATCCCGAGGCTACCTACTCAAGAGGCAAGCTCGTATTCAAGGACGGCGAGTTCTTGGGCGAGCGTGGCTGGGGCAAGTTCATAAAGAGAAGCTCAAGCGGTAACTTATAATAAATAAAAGCTGATATACAACAGGGGAGAGCAATATCTCCCCTGTATCTGTAACAGCACAAAGGAAAAGGAGAGATACTTATGCCATTCGTAAAAAATACAGCTATAGAAGAAAGCGCCCGTTGCCTTTTATGCCTCGACGCTCCCTGTACAAAAGCCTGTCCGTGCGGCGCACAGCCCGACAGATTTATCCGCTCACTGCGTTTTGATAATTTAAACGGCGCAAAAGCCTTTGTGAAAAACTGTGCCGATTGCTCCGCTCCCTGTATGACCGCCTGCACAAGAGCAAAAATAGACAGACCCGTTGAAATAAGGCAGACAGCGGAGTATATCGCTTCTGCCGCAAAGGATGCAGAGCCGAAAGCCGATTTATCAATGACCTTCTGCGGTCTTAAGTGCGAAAACCCTTTCTTCTTATCTTCATCCGTAGTAGCAAGCGGCTATGATATGTGCGCAAAGGCGCTCGATATGGGCTGGGCAGGTATCGTATACAAGACGATAGGCTTCGCAAAGATGAACGAGGTATCTCCCCGTTTCGATATTCTGAACAAGGAAACGACACCCTATATAGGCTTCAAGAACCTTGAACAGATCTCCGACCACCCTCTTGAAGAAAACCTTGCTATACTCAAAAAGCTGAAGGAAAACTATCCCTCAAAGATAATCGTATCTTCAATAATGGGCGAAAGTGAGGACGAGTGGACAGCGCTTGCAAGACTGTCTGAGGAAGCCGGCGTCGATATGATAGAGTGCAACTTCTCCTGTCCGCAGATGACAAGTCACAGTATGGGCAGTGACGTGGGTACGAATCCGGAGCTTGTCGCAAAGTATACCGCCGCAGTAAGACGTGGCACAAAGCTCCCCGTGCTTGCAAAAATGACGCCCAATATAACCAATATGGAAATACCGGCTATTGCGGCCGTAAACGCAGGTGCGAACGGCATTGCGGCAATAAACACCGTCAAGAGCATCACAAACGTCGATCTTGACAGCTTCGTTCCTACTCCCGACATTAACGGCAAGTCCGCTGTCGGCGGATATTCGGGCAAGGCGGTAAAGCCTATCGCTCTGCGTTTCATCTCTGATATGAAAAGAAACGAAACGCTTGAAAACGTCGAGATCAGCGGTATGGGCGGCATAGAAACGTGGCGTGACGGTCTGGAGTTTATCCTTATGGGCTGTACGAATCTACAGGTAACGACCTCGGTAATGCAGTACGGCTACAGAATAATAGACGATATGCTTGACGGATTATCACGCTGGCTCACTGCCGCAGGCTACAGCAGTGTGTCGGAGGTAGTCGGCCTTGCAAATAAGAATATGACCGATGCCGGCAGCCTTGACCGTGACACCGTTACATATCCTATTTTCGACAAGAACAAATGCATCGGCTGCGGCAGATGCTACATCGCCTGCTATGACGCAGGACATCAGGCTCTCGACTTTGACGCTGAAGCAAGAAAGCCCGTCTTCCTCGGCTCAAAGTGCGTAGGCTGTCATCTCTGTGCTACCGTCTGCCCCGTAAATTGCATTTCGAAGGCTAAGAGAGTTGCAAAAAAACACTGATTTTTCGATAAGAATCTTTATAAAATACGGCTGTTTCACAAGACAGCCGTATTTCAGACTGTCGATAAACCTCTATCGTTGATAAAAATGGGGTCGCAGGGGCGTAGCCCCCGACAGGGTCTAGGGGCGGTAGCCCCACACTCAGCCCCGGCACGGATGCCGGGCGTGTATGCCCCAAGGCTCTGCACGATGCAGAGCCAACCAAGCATACACAGCCTTTCACGGGGGAAAGGGGTTTGGGGATAGGGATTGAGAACAAGCACTTTTTTGAAAAAAACAGACTTTTTCTACAAGATGATACGGCTGTTTCACAAGACAGCCGTATTTTTTACATCTCGTAAACCCGCATAAACACTCGCTTCGCCTCACTTTTTAAAAACTTTTTAAAAATTTTTTAAAATTTCTGAAACTTTTTCGCCCCCGCCGCCGACTACCGATATGTAAGCAGTTGATAAAGAGATATTCAAAAAAACTTTTGAATTTTTTAAAAAAACTTGAAACTTTTCGAGAAAACCTCGTGACTGCATATATGAAAAAACTAAAACGTGCTTAACAAGCACAGAATACATGGAGGACAAAGAAATGAAAAAGATTTTAGCAACAGTAGCTTCAATCGCAATGGTAGCAGCTTGCTCAACAGCAGCTTTCGCAGCAGGTGACATCGGTAAGTCTGAGGACGTTACTCCCGGTGCTTCTTCAGGCAACACAAACACAGGTGTTGTACTTACAGTAGTTCCCGTAGCTCTCGCTGCAGGCGCTCTCACAGTAAGCGGTATCGTATTAAAGAAGAAGAACAAGTAATTTAATTACTTGATAGATTCGATATTAATCGCATTTGGCGGTTAAGAAGGACAATGTTCGGATTTATAACCCCGTTATCTTCGGATAACGGGGTTTTCGTTTTATATAACTGTTTTGCCCGCTTTTTTATCCGCACATAAAAAATCTGCAATTTTTCATATAAAATCCCCCATAAAAATAAACTTTAACGTAAAACTGCCGATAAAATAAGTGTAGAAGAATTTTTTAGGCTAAGTTTGCCCGAAGGGAGCTGAAAATAAATGGAAATAAAGAATATCAGCGGCATTGTCAATGTCTACAACAAGATTAAACTGAACAGCGGTAAAACAAAGGTCGCTCCCGCAGAGAAGAAGACAGATAAGATAGAATTCAATTTCGCGCGCAGCGTAGAGGCGGCAAAGGCCGACCTTGCCGCAGCGGTAAACGAAAACACATCGGCGGAGCGTATCGAGGCACTTTCAGACAGCGTTGCAAGCGGCAGCTATGATGTAAGTCCCGAGATGATCGCAGACTCGATACTGATGTTCTGATGAACACGGCAGAAAGGAACGGTACCGATGACTATAGAAACAGCCGATAGAATTATCGGATTTCTTGAAAAATACAACGGCGTATATCGTGATATGGTAGCATTTCTTACCGAAAAGCAGGCGAAGGTCATGGCGGACGATCTGCTCTGGCTGCTCGATTCTGTTGAGGACGAACAGGCGCTGGTTATGAAGATACAGTCGGAAGAATCCGCAAGGTCGGCTCTTTTTGAGGAGCTTGGACTCGGTGAAATAAAAGCAAAACAGCTTATAGAAGCTGCGCCCGACGAAAGAAAGTCGAAGCTGACCCTGCTTTATGACGAGCTTACCGGATATGTGGCAAGGATAAAGCAGTTAAACAACATTATCGTTGAAACGGTAGAAAAGAAACTGTCAGTTCAGGAGGAACTGATGCGGAAGACAGGGATGACACTCACAGAAACCTATAACGGCTACGGTGCTAAGATAAAGCACACCTCAGCGCCGAAGGGTTTTCTCGGTAACATATAATTTCGGAGGATAAATGAGAGCTTCATTTTTAGGATTAGAGATCCAGAAAAGATCGGTACAGATGGCGCAGAAGGCGCTCGATGTAACCGGCAACAACCTGTCGAACCGTGACACAGTAGGCTATACAAGACAGCGCCTTGACGTATATTCCAGCTATATGAACATGAACGGGATATACACCACAAAGCTTGCCCGTCTGGGACTTTCGAGCCAGGGCGTATTTGCAAGCGGTGTAAGTCAGACCAGAGATGATTATCTTGACAAGCGTTACAGGGATAACAACTGTTTCGTTGCCGAATATAATCAGCAGGCATCTATAATGAGCGAGATCGAAACGGCGCTGACGAACTTCTCCGATACATACGAGAATGTCGGTATGGCATATCAGTTCGACCAGTTCAAATCCGCTCTGCGTAAGTATGCGGAGGACAGTGCCGACAGAGAGGAGCTTGCAAGCGTTGTAAGAAATCAGGCATACAATATATGCAAGCTGTTCACTCAGCAGAGTATGGATCTTAAAAACCTTGAAAATCAGACCCTATACGATCTGCACTCAACGCTTGAGGATGCAAACCGTATAATCGAGGAGATAGTCGAATATAACAAGCAGATAGTAAACGAATATGCGATAACAGGCGCAGACCTTATATACAACGGCTTATCCGTTACAGGCGGATACGGTCCCAACGAAATGCTTGACGCAAGAAACAATCTTATCGACCAGCTAAGCGAGTTCGGCGATATTCACGTTGACGATAACTTTGACGGCTCGGTAAAGATCACAATGGGCGGTCTTACAATTATAGACGGCAAAAAGAGCAACCTTTTTGTTACCGGCAAGGATTTTGATGCATACAACGCAAAGTACGAGGAAAACGGTGCAGTTGTGCTGAAGCTGACCGACGGCAACGATATGGTGCTTGAAAGCGGCTCGATAAAAGCCTACACCGATATGATAAACGGTAACGGCGCATACGCATCGGGCAAGCAGACCACCGATTACGGTATAAAATATTATCAGTCGGCAGTGGACGAATTCGCAAAGCAGTTCGCAGGGCTTATGAACAAGCTCAACGGCGGCGATGAGTCAGACGACAGACTTATGTTCACAAGTGCGGACGGCTCACCGATAAACGCAGGAAACATAAGAATATCAGATGCGTGGCTTAAGGACGCTACGATGATAGCGAAGATATACAACGAAAAGACAGGTACTTACGATTATCCCGTAAACCTTGACGGCAATGCGGTAAACAAGCTGCTTCTCGGTATGGATGACAGCGTTCAGATAGGCAAGGGCGACTATGAAGGCTCAAGCTACGACTTCATTCTCTTCCTCAACAACCGCCTTGCACAGAATATCGAATTTGCCGAAAAACAGTGCGATATGTATACCGAAACGGCAACCTCACTGCTTGACAGCAGAGATGCGATAATGGGCGTTTCCGAAACGGAAGAGGGCGTTAATATGCTGAACTATTCCAAGTGGTTCAACGCTTCTTCAAGAATGCTCACAACGCTCGACGAGGCACTTGATACTATAATAGAAAAAATGGGACTTGTCGGCAGATAAGCGGAAAGGATAGATTAACATGAGAATAACACAGAGCATGACCAACAGACGCTATATGTCGCAGCTTAATGCCGCTCTCGAAAGAAAGAATGCCTCCGAGCGAAAGATAAATTCGAAAAAGAGATACAACAGAGCGAGCGAGGATCCGATAAGCGCCGCAAAAGCGCTGAGAACAAGGAAGGCTATTTCAAATACAAACGATTATCTTGCTAACCTTGAAACCGCAGAGCAGATATATAACGGCGCAGACAGCGTTCTGATGAACGTAAACGACATTCTCGACAATATAATCGAAAAGGTTACATACGCCGCAAACGGTACTCAGCACGATGAGGACGAGGAAATACTCGCCCAGACTGTTGAAACTTTCGCAGATGAGATAGTAAGACTTTTCAACACCGATATAGCCGAAAGAAGAATTTTCGGCGGTGTAAACAATGACACCACCGTATTCAAGATTGAAAACGTCGGCGGCAAAAAGACGATTACCTACAACGGAGTTGATATAAACTCCATTGACGATCCCGATAAATTCCCCTACTCTGAGTCGAGCTTTACCGACATCGGTACAGGAATGGTGATAGACCCCGCAACAGGCAGGGTAGATCCCCAGTCGGCACTTCCCGTAACCTTCAACGGCGCAAAGATAACAGGCTGCGGCAAGGATGATGAAGGCGACTCCAAAAATATAATCCAGATAACCCTTGATGCCGCACAGGCGGTAAGAGAAGGCGACAAGATAAAGGCTATGGACTATATCGACAAGCTGAGAGCGGCTCAGACAAGCGTCAGCGTTGCTCACGCCGACATAGGTAACAAGCAGGAATATATCGAATATAACACAAACCGTCTCACAAACAATATGGAAACTCTGCTTGAACAGCAGAACAACCTTGAAGGCACTGATATGGGTGCGGAAACAACCAACTGGAAAACGCTTGAAGCAATTTACAACGTTTCACTCCAGTTGGCTTCATCGGTAATTCCGATGAGCATATTCCAGTTTATTTCATAAGCTGTCGCTCTTTATGGGAGGAGCGAAAAATTAAAATGGGGAGGAAGATACAATGAATCCGAATTTGCTTAAGATTACGAGCATACCGATAAGCATCGAGGTAAATGTCACAAACGGTTCGTTAAAGGCACCGGAGGACAAGGAGCCGCTCAAGATCGATATAAACCGCACACCCGGCGGATATAAGATGGAGAGCAGACCTGCAAAGATAAACATTGATACTTATGCGGCACGTTCAAGCATGGGCTACGGCGAATACAATGCCTCCGACTTCAATCAGAGGGAAGCCGACAGAGGTTTCAAGATAGCCTATCAGGGAGTAGCAAGAATAGTAAACGAGGGCGACCAGCTTGCAAGAGGCGTTTCGCCGTCGGAGATTGCCGCACAGCAGATGCGTGCAGGCGCAACTATAGAAACGGCAATAGATTTTCTGCCTAAGGGCGGAGCGGACGTATCCTTTGATAAGGGTACGCTCAGCATAAACTACACTCCTACCGATATAAATATCGACTGGGAGAACATAAATTCCTCCGTTGTCGAGTTTGTTCCCGGCAATATAGAATTTATAGTAAAAGAACATCCCAGAGTGGAAATAGAATATGTGGGCGAGCCTATATACGTTCCGCCGAGTGCAAATCCGGCTTATGTTGCGCCCAAAAAGCTCAACACCAAGGGCTGATAAATCAGAAATCTGAAAGGAAACGGTAAAGATCAATGGAGATAATGACCAGAGATTTCGGCAAAGTAAATATAGACGAAAGCAAGATATTCAACTTCCCGTCCGGGCTTTTTGCATTTGAAGAATGCAGACAGTTTGCCCTGCTCAGCCCGCTCGGAGATGGCGTGTACCCTATGTGGCTGCAGTCTACCGAAAATGTTACGCCGTGTTTTATCGTTTTCGACCCGGCGATAATAGACGGAGCATATAAGATAACGCTTAACAGCTCCGAAAAGAAACTGCTGAAGATAGACGACAGTTCAAATGTCAGATGCTTATCCATAGCAGTCGTACCGGAGGACTACAAAAAGACTACGGTGAATATGAAATGCCCCATAGTTATAAACTCAGACGAGAATCTCGCCGCACAGGTCATACTCCCCGAAAAGTATGAGATACGTCTGCCGATATATGTGGATAAGGGGGCAAAGTAATGCTTGTAGTAACACGAAAAACAGACGAAAGTCTTACAATATCCGACAACATTGAGATAACCGTCCTTGAAATAGGCAAGGACAGAGTCAAGATAGGAATCTCCGCACCTAAGGATGTAAAGATAATCCGCAATGAGCTGAGAGATGCGCAGGATATGAATAAAGAATCATCGCAGGCACTGCCCAAGGCGGCTATGGAAGCCCTGCTCGGTATGAAAAAAGACTGAAAGGAAGAGATAAGATATGGCAACAACAAACAGCAGCAGCGTATTAAGATTCAGCGGTATGAACTCAGGTCTTGATACCGAATCTATCGTAAATGCTATGACAGCGGCTACAAAGCTGAAAATCACAAAACAGAACCGTAAGGCGATAACACTCAAATGGAAACAGGAAGCATATCAGGGCATAACAACAAAGCTCACAGACTTCCAGAACAAATATCTTGATATGCTCAATTCCAAGGTCAACCTGAAAAGTAAATCCACCTTTACAAAATACGGCGCAACGGTTTCCACGTTAAACGCAGACGGCATACTCAAGGAGGGTACTCCTGCCGGCGTATCTGTACGCTCAGGCACAAACGCAGTACCCGGTACATATAAAGTAAAGGTTCTCCAGACCGCTACACAGGCAAAATATCAGGGCAGTGCGATGGACGCAAGCTCGCTTGACTTATCACAGTACAGCGACGCTTCACAGAACTATTCGTTCAACATAACAGTAGGCAAAAAGTCAACCGTTATAAACTTCAACGGCGGCAGTGCCGACAGTGTACGCTCGCAGATAAACAGCCAGCTCAAAGACGCATACGGTTCTTCGAACACAAGCGGTCAGGGTCTTGTTTATGTAAATGACAGCGGTAAGATTATATCCTCCGACAGACAGGCAATGTCGCTTACCGGTGTTGCGAATATGTACGGCAACTTCACGTTTGATTTAAACACAAGCATCAGCGCAGGCACAAACAAATTCAATATAACCGTCGGTGACGAAACAGTAAGCGTTTCATTTGACAGCTACACGGCCGACTATTTCAACCAGACAGACAGCACAACGCTCGGCGCTCAGAAAAGGGAAGAATTCCAGGGCCTTTATTTTGACGAGCAGGCTGAAAAGCTGTATAATGCGGCAAAGGCAAACGGTTCTGTAGATTTTGACGCATTGAAGGCGCAGGCTTACGATAAGGCAAAGCAGGCGGATTACGACAAAAAGTTCGAAAGTGAAAAGACAAAGGCAATGGCCGAGTATGACGAAGAGCTTAAGACCAACTATGACAACGGCATAGCAGACGGCTCTATAGCAGAAGGCACGAGCTTTGAGGACTGGAAAAAAACGCAGGCTGAATTTGACGAGAACGCTTTCAAGACAGCGTTTGACGAGCAGTACGCAAAGGACTTTGACGAAACCGCATTCAGAGCGCAGTTCGACAAGGATTATGACGAGCTTTCCGCATATAAGGATACGCTTAATGCCGATGATTTCAAGCTGTCCAACGAGGATCTTGCCGCTTATGCAAACAAGCACGAGCTGAACAAGGCCATAGGCAAGGTAAAGCTGTCGGACGGAACCGGTCTTAACATAGACGAAAACGGCACCGTAACAGCCGCAAACGGCAAGAAGCTCTCGGTAGCCGCAGACCCCGCAACGCAGAACACGTTCGGTGCGTCTACAGCCAGAACGACTACGGCACAGGTAACAACAGCCACAACGCTTAAGGATTTAGGTGTTGAGGACAGTGCGACCTTCACTATAAACGGCACGAAGTTTACCTTCACATCCGACTACACAGTAGCAAAGATGATGAGCGAAATTAACGCCAGCAAGAACGCCCGCGCAACTATGACGTTCAGCACGCTTACAAACAGCTTTGCTCTCAGCTCATCTGGCTACGGCACATCCGCATCTATTGAATTCTCCGCAGAAAACGGAAGTGCAGGCGCAGAGCTTCTCAGCACGCTCGGTCTTACATCTGGTACGCTGACGCAGGGACGCAACCTGCAGCTTGAAGTAAACGGCGAAACAATAGAAACCTCGTCAAACAGCTTCACAGCGGACGGCACAACAATGACCTTCACATCTGCCGCACAGGGCGCAGAGTTCTCTTACGAGGTAAAGAAGGACAACAGCAGTGCGATAGACGCTATAAAGTCATTCGTTGAAGATTACAACAAGATTATCGAAGAAGTTTACGGTCAGCTTGACCAGAAGCCGAACTCCGACTACTACGCACTTACCGATGACGATATTGAGGATATGGACTTATCCGAAAAACAGCAGGAGAAGTGGGAAGAAAAGGCTAAGGAAGGTCTGCTTTACAACGACAGCACAGTTTCGACAGTAATGCAGAAGATGCGTTCCGTTCTTTATTCAACGGTAAAGACAGCGGACGGACAGACATTCAGCCTGTTCAGCATGGGCATTACGACAAGCGATGACTGGGGCGACCACGGCAAGCTTGAGCTTGATGAAACAAAGCTTGAGGCGGCATTTGAGCAGTACGCCGACCAGATAGCAGACCTGTTCGCAGGTACAGCGGTCGATGAAAACGGCAACACCGTAAAGACAGGCATAATGCACAAGCTTGATGATGTGCTTACGGGTGCGGTAAAGACGACCGGCGCAAGAAAAGACAAGGGTACACTTGTACAGCTTGCAGGTACAAAGACAGGTACATCGGCTACCGACAACTCTATATATGACCAGTTAAAGAGCATTTCAACGCTTATCTCGTCACTTGAAACAAGATATGAGAAGCAGCAGGACAGATACTGGAAGCAGTTCTCTAATCTTGAAACAATGATGGGCTCGCTCAACAGCCAGACCAGCTACATTCAGCAGCTGATGCAGTTCTGATAAACCCTAAATAACACAAAGCGTAAGGAATACGATATGAATAACGCATTTTCTGCATATAAAAAACAGTCTGTTACAACGCTCACACCCGGTGACGTTGTGGTAAAGCTGTATATGGAGGCGGAACGTCAGCTCAACAGGGCGTCCTACTACATTCCGCTCAAGAATTACGAGGAAACAAACAAGGCTCTTATAAAGGCGCAGGACGTAATAAACGCTCTGCGTTCCTGCCTTGATATGAAAATACCCGTTTCCAAAAATCTCGACTCGCTGTATGAATATTTCAACCGTGAAATAGTTGAGGCGAACATTAAAAAGGATAAAGCCAAGGTAGATGCGCTCCTTCCTATGATAGCCGAGTTGCGTGAAGCATTCGCAGAAATCAACAGTATGAGCAGAGAACAGATGGAAGCGCAGGAAAAAGCGGCGCAATCCGCAATGCAGGAGCAGGCTTAAATCACACGGTGCTTGACCCCCACCGGAAAGGAATCCGATATAATGAAAAAGGCAGATGCACAAACACTGCTTACGCTCATGGATGAGCTGACGGAGCTTATGACCGAGTATGACCGCCGTACAGACAGAATGGTTACAAATGACCTTGAAGTCATTCAGCAGGTACTTTTATCCCGTAATGAGCTTATGGATAAAATGCGTCAGGTAAAGCAATCTATAATGGATACGGCAAACGCTCAGGTTCCTGCCGAGCGTGAGCTTATCCGTGATATACTGAACAATAAACCCGTCACCGAAAACCTCTCGTATGAGTTAAGACAGTTACAGTCAAAAATGCGCCATCTTCACGATATAAAAAGTGAAATTGACGAAAAGGATAAAAAGGTGACCGCTGTTGTCCGCCAGAGCTATGAGGACGTAAAGGCAGAGCTTGAATCGCTGAAGGTCGATAAAAAGAAAATCGACTACTACAGCAGTGTGAAGCTGGGCGGAAAGGGCAGAACCTTCAACACAAATTCATAACACCGGAAAGCACGACCGAAAATCGTGCTTTTTCTTTTTGCACCGCCGCTCCACACCGCCCAAAAATTTTTTTAATTTTTTTCATTTCCCCTATTGACAAAACCTATAAGTTTAGTGTATAATACAAACATACCAAACAGATAGGTTTTGAGAGTAAGAAAACCTATCCAAGTGTGAATAAAAGAAAGGAGGCACATTTGATGAATATCATTGCAAAAGCCATCAGGCACAATTTCAGGAACGGACGAATGTGCCGCTGTATAGCATAACGTAAACCGTGCTTAAAGCACACCCTTAAGAACAAAACAAAAATAAGAATTTGACAGGCTATAAGCCGATTAAAAGAAAGAGGTATTTACAATGAGCTATACATACGATAACAACTACAGATTTGAGACAATCCAGCTTCACGCAGGACAGGAAACTCCCGACCCCGCATCAGACGCAAGAGCAGTTCCGATATATCAGACAACATCATACGTTTTCAAGAACAGCGCACACGCTGCCGCACGTTTCGGTCTTGCTGACGCAGGCAATATCTACGGCAGACTTACAAACTCAACACAGGGCGCTTTTGAAACAAGAATCGCCGCTCTTGAGGGCGGTGTTGCCGCACTCGCTACAGCATCGGGCGCAGCCGCTATAACTTACGCTATTCAGGCTCTCGCTTACGCAGGTGAGCATATCGTAGCACAGAAGACTATCTACGGCGGCAGCTACAACCTGCTTGCGCATACGCTTCCCCAGTACGGCATCAGCACTACATTTGTAGACGCACATAACCTTGAAGAAGTTGAAAACGCAATTCAGGATAACACAAAGGCTATCTACCTTGAAACGCTCGGCAACCCCAACAGCGACATCCCCGACATTGACGCTATCGCAGAGATAGCTCACAAGCACGGACTTCCGCTTGTAATAGACAATACATTCGGTACTCCTTACCTTATCCGTCCTATTGAGCGCGGCGCAGACGTTGTTGTACACTCGGCTACAAAGTTCATCGGCGGTCACGGAACAACGCTCGGCGGTGTTATTGTTGACTCCGGCAAGTTCGACTGGAAGAAGAGCGGTAAGTACGCTCCCATCGCAGAGCCTAACCCCAGCTATCACGGCGTATCATTTGTAGATGCTGCAGGTCCTGCCGCATTCGTTACATATATAAGAGCAATTCTTCTGCGTGATACAGGCGCTACAATTTCACCGTTCAACGCATTCCTTCTCTTACAGGGCACAGAAACACTCTCATTAAGACTTGACCGTCATATCGAGAACACAAAGAAGGTAGTAGAATTCCTTGCTAATCACCCCAAGGTTGAAAAGGTAAATCACCCCTCACTGCCCGACCACCCCGACCACGCACTTTATACAAAGTATTTCAAAAACGGCGGTGCGTCTATCTTCACATTCAACATCAAGGGCGGACAGGAAGAAGCTCACAAGTTCATTGACAGCTTACAGATATTCTCTCTGCTCGCAAACGTTGCAGATGTAAAGAGCCTTGTAATTCACCCCGCTACAACAACTCACTCGCAGCTGACAGATGAGGAGCTTGCAGACCAGGGTATAGGCAGAAACACTATCCGTCTTTCAATCGGTACAGAGCATATCGACGACATCATCGCCGATCTCTCCCAAGCATTTGACAAAGTCTAAGTGCCGATGCGGCACGGCAAATTCCGCCTTTGATACAGTTTCTGCTCAATTCAGTTAAAGTGGCATATTGCTACCGCCGGTAACGCAACTTACGCAATCCGCCAACCGTCAGAACGGCGAATTTGAAGCGGGTCACACCCGCAAGCGACACATTGTCGCATATTCCGAATAACGAGCCGACAGTTAAAATGCTGTCGGCTTTCGTTGAATTCAGAAAGGATTAAAATGAACAATAAGGCAGTAATCGCAATGAGCGGCGGCGTTGATTCAAGCGTGGCGGCTTACCTTATGAAACAGCGTGTATTTGATTGCATCGGCGTTACGATGAAATTATTCGCAAACGAGGATATAGGCATTTCAAGAGAGCATAGCTGTTGCTCGCTTGACGATGTAGAGGACGCAAGGAGCGTTGCTTACTCGCTTGATATGCCGTATTACGTTTTCAATTTCTCCGACAGATTCGAAACCGATGTGATTGACCGCTTTATACACGCATACGAGAACGGCATAACTCCGAACCCTTGCATAGACTGCAACAGGTATCTCAAGTTCGACAAGCTGTATATGAGAGCAAAAGAACTTGACCGTGACTATGTGGTGACAGGTCACTATGCAAGGGTAGAAAAAGGAGAAAACGGCAGATTTCTGCTGAAAAAAGCGCTCGATGATACCAAAGACCAGAGTTATGTTCTCTACTGTCTTACACAGGAGCAATTAAGCCATACGATATTTCCGCTCGGTGAGATGAGAAAATCGCAAGCGAGAGAAATTGCCGAATCGCAGGGATTTATAAATGCCCGTAAAGCCGACAGCCAGGATATATGCTTTGTACAAAACGGCAGCTATGCCGACTTTATAGAGCAGTACACAGGCAAGAATTACCCGGACGGCGATTTTCTCGACACAAACGGCAACGTTATCGGCAGGCACAAGGGTGTTATCCGCTATACCGTAGGTCAGCGTAAAGGGCTTGGCATTTCTGCTCCCGAGCCGCTTTATGTAAAGGCAGTAAACCCTGTAATCAACACCGTAACCCTGTCATATAACGACGGGCTGTACAGCAGTATTGTAAAGGCAGGAGATATAAACCTTATATCTGTTCCCGAAATAAAGGGCGAGATGCGTGTAAAAGCCAAAGTCCGCTACCGCCACACAGAGCAGTGGGCGACCGTAACGCAAAACAGCGATACAATAACGGCGGTTTTTGATGAGCCGCAAAGGGCTGTCACCTGCGGTCAGGCACTGGTGCTGTATGACAGGGATACTGTGGTTGGCGGAGGGACTATAATTGAGGTGGAATAATATTCGGAGTTTTCATAAAGGCGAAAAACGGTCTGAGAACCTTTATCTCTCAGGCCGTTTTAATATAAAGCGACAAATAAAATGCTTGTTAACGCATGAAAAATATGTTATAATAACCTCAGACATAAAATCCGCATAAAGTGGATTTTACCGTGCAAAAGCACGGCTTGCGGTACACCGCCTGTCTGAGAACATTGAAACACGATTTTATTTTGCCTGATAGGCAAAATTTGCGGCATTTGTCGCTATGTGCCTTGATGACACATTAAAATCGTGTTATAATAAAATCAGAAATTCAGATGTTACATTTCTACATAAGCAGGTAAAAAGATGAACGAACTTACGCTTGAACAAATAATATCATTAGCAACAAATACAGCTAATATCGTTATGTCTGCACACGCAAACAAGCAGTGCCTGAAAAGAGAGATAAATGCAGAGGAAATCCTTGAAATTTTACTGAAAGGATCAATAATAGAACAATATCCAACGGACTTTCCTTTTCCGAGCTGTCTTATGCTGGGTTTTACAAGTAAACACAAACCTATGCATGTTTGCTGTGCAATAGGCGATAATAAATTATGGATTATTACAGCTTATTATCCAACAGAAGAAAAATGGGAAAGCGACTACAAAACAAGAAAGGCGGTAAAAAACAATGACTTGTTTATTTTGTAAAGGCGATATGGTAAACAGCACAACAACATTCACAGCAGAGCTTGAACACGGTATAGTTATTGTAAAAAATGTGCCGTGCTTTAAATGTGATCAATGCGGTGAAGAATCATTCCCGTTTGAAGTCACAGTCCGACTTGAAAAAATCATTGACAGATGTAAAGATGCGCTTACCGAAATAGCAGTAGTTAATTATTCGGCGGCGTAAACCGGCAAAAACTATATAACAAAAACGGTCTGAGAACCTTTACCTCTCAGACCGTTTAATGTTTTGTATAAAAAAATCTGTATAAACGTCAATAGGGTGCGCTGTAAGCGCCCGCCGGTAACGTACCTTCGCAAATCACCAACCGTCAGAACGGCGAATTGTCAGCGGCGACCCGCCGCTCCATCTGGGTTTCACGGACGAACATTCCCATCTTTTCGTAAAAATGACGTGCGCTGTCGTTACCCTCCCAGACGTTCAGAGTAACTGTGTAACAACCGGTCTGCTTTGCAAAATCCATTACATAGTCAAAAAGCGTAGTTCCTATATGCCGACCCCTTGCGTTGCTGTCAACACATAAGTCATCTATATACAGCGTTTTAATATCTGTCATATTTGTTGCAAAAGCAGGCTCTTTGAGTATACAGAACGCATATCCCTGCACCGTGTCACTGTCATCAACAGCCACAAATACAGGTGTCTTTTCATCAGAAAATATATCCGACAGCTGATTTTCCGTGTACTTTGTCGTACCGTGTATAAATAAGTCGGGTCTTAAATCAGCATGAAGCTCCAGTACCTGAGCGAGCAGCTCCGTAACACGCTTAATATCCTTGTCCTGCGCTCTTCTTACTCTTATCATCTTACGCCTTTACTATCTTGCAGTAGCTCTTTTTACCCTTCTTGATTACGGCAAATTCGCCTATCTCTATCATAGCCGCAGGGTCGGTCACCTTTTCATCGTTTACGCTGATACCGCCGCCTGTTACGTTCGTTCTTGCCTCTCTCTTTGACGGGCATAGCTTTGATGCAACAAGAGCGTCAAGAATACCGATCTTACCGTCGTTCACAAGCTCGGCAGGCATAACCGCAGTAGGCATATCGCCGCTGACACCCTTACCGCCGAACAGTTCCTTTGCGGCGGCTAAAGCCTTTTCAGCCTCTTCCTCGCCGTGTACCAGCTTGGTAAGCTCGTAAGCGAGTATTTCCTTAGCCTTGTTGAGCTGTGCGCCCTCCCAGCTTTCCATCTCTCTTATCTGTTCAAGCGGCAGGAATGTAAGCATCTTTATGCACTTCATAACATCTGCGTCAGCAACGTTTCTCCAGTACTGGAAGAATTCAAACGGGCTTGTCTTTTCAGGGTCGAGCCATACAGCACCCTTTTCGGTCTTGCCCATCTTCTTGCCCTCTGAATTTAAGAGCAGGGTAATGGTCATTGCGTGTGCGTCCTTGCCAAGCTTCTTTCTGATAAGCTCCGTACCGCCGAGCATATTGCTCCACTGGTCGTCACCGCCGAACTGCATATTACAGCCGTAATCCTTGTACAGCTTGTAGAAGTCGTAGCTCTGCATTATCATATAGTTGAATTCGAGGAACGAAAGACCTCTTTCCATTCTCTGCTTGTAGCACTCAGCGCTCAGCATCTTGTTTACAGAGAAACAAGCGCCCACCTCACGCAGTACATCTACATAATTAAGGCTCAGCAGCCAGTCTGCATTGTTTACAAGCAGTGCCTTGCCGTCCGAGAAATCTATAAAACGGCTCATCTGCTTTTTGAAGCAGGCGATATTATGCTCAATATCTTCCTTTGTGAGCATCTTTCTCATATCCGTCTTGCCGGAGGGGTCACCTATCATACCTGTACCGCCGCCGAGAAGCGCAATAGGCTTGTTGCCTGCCATCTGCAGACGCTTCATAAGGCACAGCGCCATAAAGTGACCGACATGCAGAGAATCGGCTGTCGGGTCAAAGCCTATGTAGAACGTAGCCTTGCCCTCATTTATCATCTTGCTTATCTCTTCCTCATTTGTAACCTGAGCGATAAGCCCTCTTTCAATAAGTTCTTCGTAAAGTGTCATTTTCTTCTTCCTTTCGGTTTATTTTGATTTTTTCTTTTAAAATAAGTGTTTGTCCGTTTGTAATATCACATTGATTTGTATTAAGAACACTACCTATCCATTTGCACTAATTCTCGGCTTATGAACGCTCTGTTTGTTTTGCGTCCTGCAAAACTCTGGGCGTTCAATATCGGGCATCCTTGCCCGTCCCTTGCCAAAGGTGAGCTAAATGTGGTAGTGCTTCGCTCAAACTTTCAACTAATCTCAAATCAATCCTGTACCATCGTCCAATCCCGACCGTTCCCGTATCCGACAAAAATCCGCAACGTTATTATAGGTCGGAATTTGCTACGGCTCACAGCCGCAAGGTCGGAGCAGTCAGCGGCGACTCGCCACAAAACCTGCATAGCACCATCGTTAAACCCCGACCGTTCCGCTATCCCTCAAAAATCCGCAACGTTATTAAAGGTCGGAATTTGCAGCGGCTCACAGCCGCCTTACAGCTGTTCGGCTAAGCTGTAGATGAGCTTTTCTGTCTTTTCCCAGCCAAGACAGGGATCTGTTATTGACTTGCCGTAAACCGCATCGTCTGTACTCTGGCTTCCGTCCTCGATGTAGCTTTCAATCATAAGACCCTTTACAAAGCCCTCAAGATCCTTGCTGTGACGACGGCTGTGGAGAATCTCGTTTGCTATTCTTACCTGTTCAAGATACTTCTTGCCGGAGTTTGAGTGGTTGGTGTCAACTATAACCGCCTTGTTCTGAAGATCCTGCTTGCAGTAAAGCTCATAGAGCAGTGACAGATCCTCGTAGTGATAATTCGGTATGGTTTCACCGTGCTTGTTTACAGCACCACGCAGGATAGCGTGTGCAAGCGGATTTCCGCTTGTGTGCGTTTCCCAGCCTCTGTATATGAAAGTATGGCTCGCCTGCGCCGCACGGATAGAATTGAGCATTACCGACATAGTTCCGCTTGTGGGATTCTTCATTCCTACAGGAATATCAAGTCCGCTTGCGGTAAGTCTGTGTTGCTGATCCTCTACAGAGCGTGCGCCGACCGCAACATAAGACAGAAGATCGGACAGATAGCGGTCATTTTCCGGGTACAGCATTTCATCCGCACAGGTAAAGCCGGTCTGCTCTATGGCGTGAAGATGAAGCTGTCTTACCTTGATAAGTCCTTCGAGCATATCCTCGTGCTTTGTGGGGTCGGGCTGATGTATCATGCCCTTATATCCTTCTCCTGTGGTACGGGGCTTGTTCGTGTAAATTCTCGGTATAATCAGTATCTTGTCCTTTACCTGCTCCTGAACGGGTACAAGCCTTGAAATATAATCAATGACCGGCTCTTCCTTGTCGGCGGAGCAAGGTCCTATTATCAGCAGAAACTTATTGCTCTTTCCCGTGAATACATCGGCTATTTCCTTATCCCTCTGCGCCTTTATTCCCTTTACCTTTTCGCTTGCAGGATACTTTTTCTTGATCTCTTCAGGATCGGGCAGACGTACCAGTAGATCCATGCTCATTGTCTTTCGACCTCCAAAAAATAAATTTTGGTCTTAATCTTACGGGTGGAAAATAAAAAAGCCCTCCGTGCAAAAATGCACAGAGGGCGAATTATCGCGGTACCACCTCAGTTTATCCGTGCGTTTAGACCATTTCACACGAACCTCAAAAGCTATAACGTAGCTACCGTTCCCGAAGGACAGCTCAGGGGTGTATCTTCACATTAAAACGTCTGCCGTTTCACACCGACCAACGACTCTCTGAAAGCACGTTTCACGCTACTTTTTCCCTTCAAAGCCTTTAATATATCGCTTTAAACCGATTGTAGCATATCCTTGCTGTTTTGTCAAGAGAAAATTTCGTTTTAATTTTTTGCTTATAATCCCTTACGCAACCTTTGAGTAATCAATAATCGAAACTTCCTGCATCATCTTTCTACAATGTTCTATGATTTCTTCAATCTTTTTTACCACATCACCTGTATAGGTCACTTCATTACACTGAGTACATTTATAACACGGAACATTTCTTATAATTATAAGGCAATTGCCTAAATCGGTAACACTGGTTGTAAAACCTTTTTCGGCTCTTGAGCCACAATTTACACATAACATAATCAGTTCCTCCTTGTTTTGAAATTATCTTGCCAATGCTGTTCATCAGGATAATAAGCAGTAATAAGATATATATAATCTTCATTGCAACTTACAACCACATGAATATATTTGCCTTTAAGCTCTACTCCTAAAATCAGGCAGCTTGGAAACGGTTTATCATTTTCATATTGTTCAATAATTTTGCCGTTTTCTACACAGCAAATAACATCATCAATTGTTATATTACGCTCAAATAACCTTATTCTTGCGTGTTCGGTTATCATATAATGATTAGCTGTGTTCAGTTGTCGGAGTTCATTTATACTTATCATTAGATCAATCCTTATGCAAGATTCTTTATCTTTATTATACCACCGACATACAAAAAATTCAAGCGGTCACCCGCCGGTAACGTAACCCTCGCCATTCTCCAACCGTCAGAACGGCGAATTTGAAGCGGCTCACAGCCGCCCTCCGCAAAAAAAGGATACCGCAAGCTTAAACCGGTTGCAGTATCCTTTAATTATACTTGAATCTGTATTAATGTCAATAGGGTGTGACCTCAGTCACCCGCCGGTAACGCAACTTCCGTAAATTACAAACATTCAGAACGGCGAATTTGAAGCGGCTCACAGCCGCACCGCCGGTAATGTAACCTCCGCAAATCGCCAACCGTCAGAACGGCGAATTGTCAGCGGCGACTCGCCGCACGGAGAATTTGAAGCGGCTCACAGCCGCCGCCGCAAAAAAGCGATCACAGCACCTCGCTATGACCGCCACATATTAAATTATCACTTTGTGTAGCCCCGCCGTTCCACCATCTTCAGCAAATTGCCATCATTTCCAAAGGCGGAATTGTCAGCGGCGACTCGCCGCTTAGTTCATGTATTCGCCGTTGTATTCGAGGAGCGTTACACTGTCAACACCGTCGATAGCCTTAAATCTTGAAAGCTGTGTTGTGTCATTATTTGCAGTCTTTATCTCAATAGTCAGTTCGACACGGTTGTTTATCTGCGTCTTGTTCTTCAGCTTGTACTTGAGCGTTCCGAGAAGTGCGTTGACATTGCTCTCAGCGTCCGTACCATAGCGTACAACAAGAAGATAGCAACGGCGTTCCTTCTTCACCATAGTAAGAATTATGTACAGTGCCGCAACAAAAACAGTACCTATTATTGCAACAAAGTAAAGTCCTGCGCCTGCCGTGATACCTGCGCCTACTCCCCAGAATAAGAAGCCCACATCGAGCGGATCCTTTATTGCTGAGCGGAATCGCACGATAGACAACGCACCGACCATACCGAGCGACAGTACAAGGTTTGCACTGATAGTCATTATGATAAACGCCGTAACCACCGTAATAAGCAGTACAAGTATGTTGAAATTGTCGCTGTAGACAACCCCTCTGTAGAACATACGGTAAACAAGATAAATTATCGCTCCGCACAGTGTAGCTGTGAGCAGTGCGAGCAGTATTCTTGGCAGTGACAGACTCTCAAGCTGTGCCGTAATATCAAAGCTCTGTCCTATAAGGGATAATAAGTCGTCCCCCGTGCTTTCCGCAAGTGCGGTCAGATGTTGTAACATTTTTAATTTTCCTCCGATCAGTTTTCCATGTTGCTGTTTATGTCCGCATTTTAAGGCTTGTCAGCTTGTCATGGCACAATATAAATTTAGATACCGAGTCCTGCCTCAGTTCGATACCGCCGAGCAGATCCATTAGATAAGACGGCAGATAATCGTCATACTTTATCTCTATAACCGCCGTGAAGTCCTCAACAGGCAGGTATCTGACGCTTTGCGACAGCATATCATCCGAAAAAGCTCCCGCTTTGAATCCGCTGTCAATGGTGAATCGCACATTGCCCTCCGGATTTATAAACGCCTGCCTCTTATAATCCACTATAACAGACGGGCGGAGCAGAGCCAGCGAATTGCTGTAAGATGCGTCCTCAAGGATAGTCCCCTCATATTCGCCGCTCCATACAAAAGAATAATCTCCTCTTAATATAGAGTAATACTGCTCCGGGCTTATCCATATCCCACGCTTTGACGTCATATCCCTGTCCTTGTACTTGCATTCAAAATGCAGCAGCTTGTCCGACAGGTCATAGGTTCTTATACGGTATTTCTTACGGGTATCCGCACCTATCAGCTTATCGTTATAAGCCGTCCGGTACACATCGTCAAGATATACGCTCGTTATGCGATAACAACCGTTCTCTCCGTGTGCGTCGGGCGTCATAACCGCAGAGAAACGCTCCCTCAGTATTTCACACTGTGCCGCTGTCGCAGGAAACTTGTATTCGTGCCGCAATGCACGCTCTCTGTATATCATTACGTCCCTCCCCGCAATCAAAATCGTATAATCGCATTCATCTTAAATAAACGCAGTATCAGTATAGCATATCCGCCCGTAAATTTCAACATATTTTTCTCATATTCAGTCTTATTTTTTGTTGTAATTTTATGTAATGTAAAATCAGCTGCCGGGTTTTCATAAAATCGCTTTACCTATTGAAATGGTAATTGTAAAATTTCATTCGGAGTTTTTCACCGCCTGTTAAAAATAGTTTTTCTTCTTATTAACATCCGTACAAGCTCATTTTAAGCGGAGTTATTCACATATTCAACGGAGTTTTCAACTAAAAAAACAAAAAAATGACCAAAGAGCAGTTGAAAACGCTTAATTTTCAACATTTTCAACCGTCACACCTGTTGAAAAGTGGGTAAATCGGTTCATTATACCCTTTGTAAACAGCTTACAGCTTATGTAGACTTGTTACAATATACACGCTGACAACATGATAACTCTCTGTTTTTTCGAAAATAAAAACAATTATCGTTTATTTTCCTTTTTATGCCACCATATAACATTATTTGTAAATCACGTTTTTCAATTTCAACCGCACACGGAAAAATCGTATTTTTAGTTTTTATCGGAAGTTTAAACAGTTTCAACGGAGTTTTCAACAGTTTCTGACCGATTTTCACCAAGACAAGTTGAAAACACGGTAGTTTTCCACACTTTTCTGTTGAAAACTAATATCCGTAGCGTATAATTTAACATATTTTTCCTATAATACATTTTGTAATCTTGAAATGTTGAAAAAAGGAGCGAATATAATTGGTAAAAGCGGTTAACAAACTGGTGCTTGAAATAAACAACACCGAAAACGAGTATTTTGAAAAGGCAATTTTCTACATCCGCCCCGAAATGTCGTGCAACAGCAAGCTGAGAAGCCAGGCACAGCTTTACCTTAACAAAATAAGCCTTGAAAAACCGGAAAAATTCCGCAGTAACGGCAAGCTCCCTTATATAATAGGTATAACTGCCGGCATTTCGGCGGCGCTCATAATTTCCGCCGTACTGCTTTTTGCAGGCATTATATGACAACCTCCCGTGCTGATATTCCTTATGTAAAGTTATTGTAAAATCCGTCACCGGATTCTTTTTTCTGTTGACTTGCAAAGTAAAAAAATGTTATACTGATTATGTCCGTTATTAATATACAGACGGTATGAAAAATGTATTGACTGCTTTAACGGAAGAAAGGATATTTATGAAAAAGACAAAGATAGTATGTACCTTAGGTCCTGCAACAGATGACGACAACGTTCTGCGTGAGCTTATAAAAAGCGGTATGGACTGCGCACGTTTCAATTTCTCACACGGTACCCACGAGGACCACAAAAAGCGTTACGAGCAGGTTGAAAGAATAAGAAATGAACTCAGACTTCCTATACCGGCTATTCTTGACACAAAAGGTCCCGAGGTAAGAATAAAGAGCTTCAAGGACGATAATCCCGTAGAGCTTAAGACGGGCAGTGAATTTACACTCACGACAGAAGATGTTATCGGTGACGAAAAGAGAGCCGCCATAAACTATCCCAATCTTGCAAGCGACATTGAAACAGGTGTTACTATCCTTATAGACGACGGCCTTCTTGAACTTAAAGTAACAGAGATTGACCGCAAGGAGAGCGGCGACGATATTCGCTGTAAGGTTATCCACGGCGGTATGTTAAAGCCCAACAAAAGCTGTAACTTCCCCGGCATACATCTTTCAATGCCCTATCTCAGCGAGCGTGACAAGAGCGATCTGCTTTTCGGCATAAAGACAGGCTTTGATATAGTTGCGGCAAGCTTTGTGACCCGTGACGAAGATATAATACAGATAAGAAAGCTACTTGACGAGAACGGCGGCAAGGATATAAGCATAATCGCAAAGATTGAAAATCAGGACGGTGTTGACAATATCGACGATATTCTCCGTGTTGCAGACGGTATAATGGTGGCAAGAGGAGATATGGGCGTAGAGATTCCGTTTGTTGAGATACCGAGAATCCAGAAAGAGCTTATCCATAAGGGCTACAACGCAGGCAAGCAGGTAATAACCGCTACCCAGATGCTTGACTCTATGATAAAGAATCCCCGCCCGACAAGAGCGGAAACGACAGACGTTGCAAATGCCATCTATGACGGCACAAGCGCAATTATGCTTTCGGGCGAAACCGCCGCAGGCGCATATCCTATTGATGCGGTAAAAACAATGAAAGCTATTGCTGTAAAGACAGAGCAGGATATAGACTACCGTAAGCGTTTCTTCTCAAGAGAAAACGAGGGCGTACCGAACGTTACAAACGCAATAGCGCACGCAACGGTAACAACCTCAATTGACCTCGGCGCAACCGCTATACTTACTGTAACAAAGGGCGGACGCACAGCAAGAACATTGTCGAAGTTCCGTCCCACCTGTCCTATAATTGCGGCTACAACAAGTGAAAGAGCACAGCGCCAGCTTAATCTTTCGTGGGGAGTTATCCCGATAAAGTCGGAAGAAATGAGCGACAGCGACTCGCTTTTTGACCACGCTGTAACAAGAGCTATGGAAGAAGGACTTTTAAAGGACGGAGATCTTATAGTTATCACCGCAGGACTTCCGCTCGGAGTTTCCGGTACAACGAATATGATGAAGGTGCATATTGTCGGAGATGTTCTGCTTAAAGGCAAGGGTGCGACCGCAAAAGCAGTGACCGCCCCCGTCTGCGTATGCAAGAACGAGGAGGACGCAATAAAGCTCTGCCATTCCGGCGATATTCTTGTTATCCCCAAGACGAGCAATAATATAATGTCTGTACTCAAGAGTGCGGCAGGAATTGTAGTAGAGGATACAAACCCCGACTGCCATGCGGCTGTTGTAGGTCAGGCTCTTGATATTCCCGTGATTTACGGCGCAGAAAATGCCTCAAACGTTTTAAAGAGCGGTGTCACAGTTACAATTGATGCCGAAAAAGGCCTGATCCGCTCCTCCAACAACTAGCGGCAGGCGGCGAGTCGCCGCTGACAATTCCGACCTTTTTAAAGGTTGGTGCGTTATTAAGGTTAGCAAAACGGTCGGGGATAAACAAAGCAATAATTAGTAGATAAGCTGGTGGCAAGTCGCCGCTTCAAATTCGCCGTTCTGAAAGTCGGCAATTAGCTGAGGTAACATTACCGGCGGTGCGGCAATATGCCGCTTCAAGTTCCGCCTTTAGAATTGTTGTCGTTCAGCTAAGGTTAGTTGAACGGCGGTGCGGCAATGTGCCGCTTCAAATTCCGCCTTTAGAATTGTTGTTGTTCAACTAAGGTTAGTTGAACGGCGGGATTACACAAAGCAATAAAGTTAAGCGGTTACAGTGATACGCTGTGACCGCTTTTTGTATTATTATATTTTAACTGTCATTTCTCCGCACCAACCCTTCCAAAACCGCACTACCCCTTCGCTCAGCACAACGTCCTTGCCTCCCTTGCCAAAGGTGAGCTTCTGTTGCTGAGCAATGCTCAGCCAACTATTGAGGGTTCTTCACACCAACACCGCCAGAAACACTTTCCGCACCGACAAGTAGTTAATATTTTCGTGAGTATATCTGTACAACTGCACTAACATTGACTCTTCAAAAAACGCTACTAACCTGAGATATATGTACTAATATGCGGACGTGTAGCGTTAAGCGTCCCTGAATTGACAGGATATACAATGTTTGGGTAGTTTTACGAGTTCAGCCAACACCCCGACGGGGTGGGGGTGTGAGTAAGGAAAGAGGGAGCCACGAGGGAG